>Ga0265301_10000519_pt1 | contig 55398 bp, 76 predicted proteins | sample AusTroGonzalo_MG_2_FD_193488 | JGI IMG/M metagenome (GOLD analysis project Ga0265301, IMG submission 193488) | Bovine rumen microbial communities from tropical cattle in Woodstock, Queensland, Australia - Gonzalo_04 | ecosystem: Host-associated > Mammals > Digestive system > Stomach > Rumen ... | reverse complement strand
TCATAATCTCTTGAATTGTATCCAACCCATATCTGATTTTTATGCTTACGATAATAATTTTTTAATGCCTCTGAATCATTAACAATAACATTCATAGTCAATTCAACAGGATTAATTATAGTTACACACCAATCATGCACAAAAATTTCAAAATCATAAAAATTCAAACTATATGGATAAAGTTCTTTTGTAAAATCCTGATATTTTTCAGCATCAAGGTTGATTTTTTTATGCATTTGAACTTTTTCATCTTCCGGAATTATATCGTCATAATCTATTTTAATTGGTTTTTCATCCTCAACTATAATTTTGTTTTTTTTCACATTTTCATTATTTCTATCTGTTTTTTTCTTTCCTTTCAAAATATCAACTTCATCTTTATCTAGTAAAAAACTCATAATCAAAAATCTCCTTAAAAAAAATAAAGTTATAGCTGATAAATTCAGCTATAACTCATAAAAAAATAAACTACTCATCAACTGACAATGTACAAATTAAATGTTTAGAATTTTCAGTTACAAATAATAAACGTGGAAGTTGTCTGCCATCACGAATAGGACCTTCAAAAAGATAAAATTCAACTGTTCTTTTTGAAATATATTGCATCATAGCTGAATCAACATAAAAATTAAATGAATCAAAATCATTTTCAATAACTTCATCCCAAGCTACCTTTTCAGTATACTTTCCAGAACTTCTTTCTGAACTTACTTCAATTTTATCCTTTGAAATTGATAACCGGACAGCTGAATAATCCAAAACATCAATACTAAAGGATGAAGCTCTATCAATAGCAGTAAACAAGGATTCAGGAAATTTTGCGTGAATCTTTGCTTTTTTTGATGATGATGAATTTATAATATTTTTCAGTTTATCATACGGGTAACCAGCAAATTCCAAAGTCTTAACAGAAAAAATGGTTCCATCTTCAGTTTTAAAATGAACCCATGTTCCACTTAATTGTATAGCAACAAGTTTATTCAATTTCAAAAGCTCACCAACTGAATTATCAGACAACCAAAATTTTGGAAGTTCTGTTTTCTTCATTGTATAAAAATTCAACTGATTACCATCAGTTGAAACAATATCTTTCCCTTCAAAATAAATTCCAGAAAAATCCGTTTTATTCAAATTCATTTTACAAACCTGAATACCGGAAATAAATTCATCATTCAAATCAACCCAAGAATCTTCATCAGGTGAAAGGTTTTCAAATCTGGATTCAAAATCAAAATCCATTAGTGACATTTCAACTTTTGCTTTTCCGCATTTAATCAACCAAGTTCCTTTTTCTGTCACACTCAATTTCATTTCATCAGATGAAAATTTATTAATAATTTTAAAAAATTCATCTGCTTTTACAGAACCTTCCAAACCTTCACTTAACAATTCATCACTTTCAATTGGAACTACAACTGAAATTAAATCATTATAAGTATAAATTTTACCGTTATGAAAAACAAAAGAATCTGCTCCCTGTAAAGTAGCTGAACCTGATTCTATACCAGGCATAGCTTTTTTCAGATTTTCAATCAATTCTTTTCTTTTAACTATCATCTTTTCACCTCTCATATTATTATAGGAACTAAATCATATTATACTATTTTTTTCTTCTTTTTATATTCTGCTAAAATTAACTTACTAAATTCCTCCTCTTTTTTAGTTTCAAATAAATTTTCAGCTTGACCATTCAAAACCATTTTCAAGTCGTTATTTCTTTTATTCAGAACTTCCATTATTTGTTCATCAATACTATTTTCCATAATTAAATAATAAGCTAAAACAGAATCGGCTTCCTGACCAATTCTATGAACCCGGTCCTCGGCCTGCTCCATTCCTGGAGCAGTCGTCCCAAATTCCAAAAAGGCAACCGCTTTTGAAGCTGTAAGAGTTAATCCAACGCCCGCTGATTTTATATTACCAATAAACAACCTAATTTTAGAATTATTTTGAAATTCCTCTTTTAACTTATCCCTTTGATTAGCTGGTGTTTTTCCGGTAATTGAAACTGATATGTTTTTAAATTCATTTTCCAAAATATTACAAGCATCTTGATGCCAAATAAAAACAACCAATTTATCATTCACTTCAAGGTAATCATTTATCCATTGAATCATGGAATTTATTTTTGCATTAAATGATGCTTGTTTTAATGCCTCCAATTTACTCAATGAATTTTTTTCTTTGTTTCTTATAGATAATTCCAATTCAGCATCTATTTTTTCATATAATTTACGGTCAGATGTTTTTATACTCATCGGAACAATGGAACGAATCTTTGGAGGTAATTCCTTTTGAACATCTTTCTTGAATCGTCTAATCATAAATTTACTTATAATATCATGTAATTCATCAGCATTACTTAAACCCTCAAATTTCCATCCCCAAAATGTTTTTACAGGGTCGCAATATCTCATTTTAAACCTATACTCATTATTAAAATAATCAGGATAAAGAATATGAAGTGCTGGATAAAATTGAACTGTTTTAGTTTCATAAGGTGTTCCAGAAATAAATATTTTTTTTGATTCAAAAATAGAAAAACAAATTTGTATCATCGCTCTGGTTCTTATAGTATCAATACCTGATATATATTGAATTTCATCACCAATTATTGTTTTAAAATTAAATTTTGAAATTTCATCAACCCAACCATTAACTCTCATAACAAAATTTCTTTTAATATTCTGATAAATAGCAATCTTTTTATTCAAATTCCTTTTTTCATAATCATCAGCTTTTTTTCTTTTCTCTTTCAAAATTTTCACTTTCTCTTTCAAATCATTCATATATTTTTTATCTTCAATATTATCAGTTCCCAAAATATCATAATTAATAATTAAAACAGAATATTGTTTTAATAATGAAAAAATTGATTCTGATTTTCTACCTTCAACAATAAAAGAATCTTTACCTGTCCATCTTTTTATTTCTTTTTTCCAATTTTCTTTTAAACTAGCAGGGCAAACAACTAAAGCTGGAAAACTATCATTTTTTAGCTTTAAATAAACTGAGACTTGAGGTGTTTTACCCAAACCCATTTCATCAGCTAATAAAATATTAGTTTCAGAATGAAGCATAATTTTTACACCTTCTTTTTGAAAAGGTTTCAATTCATACTTTCCATCCATTGACTTAAAATTATTATCTGATTTTCTTTCCGACAAAAATATTTTTGAATCATCATCAAATGAGTAACCAAGTTCAAATAATTTTTTAGCATTATTTTTAGTAGGTGATAAAGCAATAGAATTTATGTCTGCAAAATATTCAAAATTTGAATCATTCTTTCCTAACTCCAAAACTGATTTATAATCCTTACTTTTAGTTAGTTGAACAATTAATCTTTCACCATCAAAAATAACCATCAATTAAATCCTAAAAAAATATTAGCAGGAATAAAAATTCCCGCTAATATTTTAAATATTAACAATATAATGCGATTCCTTTAGTATTCCAAAAATTTTCACATTCAGACCAAAGTCTGTGAATTTTTACTGGACTAAAATTAAAAACTTGAGATGCAAGTTTTTTTGTAGGAACCATCTTTTTGTATTCCTTCTTTTTCCACTCAAAACTAATAATCCAAGATAAAAGATTAAAAGCATCACGTGAAAGATTTTCCTTTGCTTCAATCAACAAATCATCAGCTGAAGTCAAATTATAATCCTTTGTAATATTTTTTTCGTAATTTTCAGCTTCTGATTTATCAACAAAACAATCATAAATCAAAATTCCCTTTTGTCTATTATAAGTTAAAGCAAAGTCCTTTAATTTTTTTAATTGATAAAAAAGATGAGTTGAAAAACCTGATTTTGTACAATCATAAGTTTCAAGACACTTACAATAAATTAAAAAACCCTGTGATTCCATTTCATCATAATCAACCCCGAACTTGTCGGAATACAAATGCGCCTGCTTTCTTATCAGATTTACATACTTTTCAAAAGCAAATTCCATAGTTTATATCTCCTTTGTGATTTTTTAATCACAATATAAATATATACTACTTTTTAATTTTATGCAAGTAGTTTTTTTTTTTAATTTTTTATTTCTTTTACCTTTGAAATTCCATGCTCATCTTTCTTAACTTCAAAAACTTTATCAGCAACATCAATAATTTCACCGATATGTGAAACCATTATTATTTGTAAGTTCATTTTTTTAGCTAAAACTTTAAGAATTTCACCTGCTCTTTCCTGCAAATCTCTACTTAAAAACCTGAATGGTTCATCAAGAACAATAACGTTGTCAGTTCCTTTTTCAAGAGCATAACAGGCTATTCTTAAAGCAAATGTAGTAAGGTCAACTACACCACCACCACTAGCATTCATAGGGTCAACTAATTTTTTAGTTTTCTGGTCTAAAAAAACTAACTCAGCGTCAGTCCTTCCTCTACTAATATTAAACAATATCTGAAAAATATATTCCCCGGGAAAACAAGTTTCCAAAGCAAGATTAACAATATCCTCAATCTGAAATTTCAAATGCTCCTGAGTTTCTTGCGCGATTTTTTGAAGAAATACTTGTGATTTTTCAAGAAGTTTTAATTTTCTATTCAGTTGCTTATCTTTTTTATTGCAACTTTCAATATTTTTTAACAACTGAATGTTCATACCTTTATAAGTATTAAATATCTCTTTTATTCTTTCAATATTCATTAGGACAATTCCTCTTCCAATGAATCCCAATCACAAGAATTCAACAATTCATTATAAAGTAAATTCAATCTTTCCTGTGTTTTTAATAACTCGGATTTCAAATTATTCTGAATCTTTTTTATTTCATTAATATCACCAGTTCCATAAGTTTTTTTCCATTGGTCTTCCAATGTTTGAATCTGACCTTCCGCTTTTGCAAGTTCAATTTCAGCTTTTTTAATTAAATCTTGAATTTCCTCAACTCTTTTAATATTCATTTTTCAAACTCCTCAATAGTAAATGTTTTCAAAACGCAAGCACTTTCAATAATTTCCAATATTTTGGAAAGGGTCTTGTACTTAGCATATTTATAACCAAGATGATATTTAATAACATCATCATTTGTAATTTCACTAATAGGTCTTTTTATCAAAGACTCAATTTCTTTTTTGAGCTGGTATCTTAAAGATAAAGAACCGGTAACATCTTCACCAAAAAGTTTTTTAGTTATTTTTGAAGTTTCCTTATAAATTTTATCATAAAATTTATCAACTGATTTCACATTAAACCTCCATCAATTCATTAATCATATCAACCATGTCATCTTCAAAATCATTTGAAACTATCGCATTTTTAACATTTTCAACAAAATCCAATGATATAACTTTTGTATCCTTTAATTTATCAACAAAATCCTCAATTCTTTTTTCCCTTTCCTCTTGTTTCAAAATATATGAATCATCAACAAATTCATCAAAATCTATTATAGGATTAAAATCAACAACATCATTATCAGTATCAATAAAATAAAAACCAGATTCATAATCCTTAAAATCAACCGCCTGTCTTAAAAGACAACCTGGATTTACAACATGACGACCATTTTTTTCATAATGAAAATTTTTATGATAATCACCAGTAAAAATCCACTTTGCTCTTGAATATTGTTCCAATAAATCCTTAGCAGTTAAAGCATTAATATTTGGTGGTAAACTTTTCATATCTGGAAAACATAAAACATGCTTGAAAATTATTTTTTTATTTTCAGTTTCTTCATCAAAATTTCCAGCTGAAAAATCTTCCATTCCATTTTCAATAAAGTAATCCTTTATTTCATAAATTTTATCAGAATTCATCAAAATACCAATAGGTGACCTATTTATATTTTCAGTTGAATGATAAAGTAAATCGTGGTTACCAGCTAAAACATATAAACCTTTTTTTGTTTTTCTAGCTAATTTTTGAACCATCTGAATACAATAAAAAGTCGTATCCTTAATTGAATGATAAATATCACCAACTACAAAAATAGGGCATTTTTTTTCATTAGCAAAACTTTTAACCTGATTTAATGCGTTTTCCTGACTTGCATACCAATTTTCATCAGTTCTACATCTAGGTTTAGTTCCTCTCAAGTGCCAATCGGCAGTCAAAACAAACTTCATTTTATCAACTCCCAATTTTTTCCGGTTCCTTTATAAAGTTTTTTTAAAAGCTTTTCATTTTTTAAGGAGTAACTATAAATCACTGAATCATCATAAGGAGCTGTTTTTAACAATTCATTCAAGTTATTTTTTGGTAAAGAACAACCAACATCACCATTTTCAAAAGTTCTTTGGATTACAAAAACAACATCATGGTCCTTTTCAATAAATAAATCAGGTCTGAATAATTGAACTTGTTGAGCCAAAATTATAGCGCTCCTTTGAAGATTCGTTAAATCATCCAAATTAACATCTTTGTATTCATAAAATCCACTTTCCTTTATCGCTTCAATCAAAATTTCATCATTCATTACTAACCCCTCTTTTATTAATCAGATAAATTTACTATATTGATATAGCTAGAATTTATCTGTTTTACCGTCTGAACATTGTTAATGAGCAGGCGGTATTTTTTTATTCCTTCACACATTTTCCATCTCTCATTTTTGAACCGCAAATAGGACAAATCTCTGGTAATTGTTTTTTCAAACCCACAATATATTCATTTTGAGATTTTATAAAACCTTTAGCATATTCAAAAAGATTAATCTTTTCTTGAATAAAATTTATTTCATCACTGACTTTCTGATTATTTAATTTTTTTATTTCATCAATAATTTTCTTTGGTTGACTAAAATCATAACCTTTCCTTTTACAATTTTCATACCTATCTAAATCACTACTAATAGAATTTATTTTATAAACCATATATTCAGTCTTTTCATTTAATTTTTTTATCTCCAAAGCTTTTTTATTAGCATCGGAAATAAAACCGTATTTTTTTTGAATATCGGAATATTTTTGATAAAGCTCTATCTGTTCATCTAATAAATCAACCTGCTCTTTCAAATCATCATATTTTTTTGAAATTTTTTCATATTTCAATATAAATTTTTCAACACTATCCAACCAAAAATACTTTTCACATTTTGATTCAAATTCAGATTTTAATTCAAGGTTAGTTTTAATTTCTTGATTAGTTTTTCTTCTTTGATTTTCAGCATTTGATAAAACACGGTCAATAATGTCAAGTCTGACTATTTTGTTAAAATATTGAGCAATTTGACCGGAACTTAAAGAAAGTAAAAAAGGAGCATCTTGCTGTTTTTGAATATTCGTATCACTTAAAGAAAGTAAATTTTCAACCTGCTCCGGAACATCAGTTTTAACAACATTCAACTCTTCATCATTAATAATGTATTGATTTTTATCCTTACTTCTAAATCTAGTAATAATCCCTCTATCATTTTCAACCAAAACTGACATAGGTTCAATTTGATTTCCTTTTTTATCAGTTGCCCAAAAACTTAAAAGATTATCAATACCTAAAGGTCTATTATAAACGACCCAATATAATGCTCTAAGAATTGCCGATTTTCCGTTATTACTTGAACCAACAATAGCATTTATTCCTTCATCAAATTCCAAAACAGAATTTTTATGACTTTGAATATTTTTTATACTTATTTTCTTTATCATATATTTATTATAGGATTACAATCTTTTTTTAGATGATTTTTTATCATAAATACCAGAATCAACTTTAACTTCATCATCAAAACGACTATCAGTAACAATACGACCAATCGATAAACATTGAGTGCAAACGGCTTCCCTAAACTCAGCCTCGCCATCTCTTACCGCTAATTGTTTTAAACGCATAAATCCTAATTTTTTTTCAACTCTGGTCTGATTAATTGAAACCATACTAGTAACATGTGCTAATTTTCGTATATCCTCGGCTATATCCTTTGAATCAACATTTTTATTTATACTTGCTCTACCTGATTGTGAAGCTGTAAAAACTGCACACTTTCTTTTTTGCGCTAAAGCTCTCAATCTTTTCCAAATACCATCAATTTGATTCCTATAATCAGTTTTATCACTGGGTGTCATAATATCAGCATAATCAACAATAATAACATTCGGAATATAATTTTCTTGTTGTTCCAATCTATCCAATTCAACTTCCAATTGTTCAACTGTTAAATTATAGGCCGGAACTGATAAAATACGAATATCACCACCACGAAATAAACGTTTCATATTTTTTTGTTTATTCTTTATATCCGTTATATTAAACGCTTTTCTTGAAATTGTTTTATATTTTATCTGCCAACATTTTTTTTCATCTGAATCTTCATCCTTTTCAAAATAGGAATAATTTATTTCATCATTGTCCTTTTTAATTTCACCAGTTAAAGCAGTCCAGTATCTTTTTAACATTTGGTTTTCGCTCATCTCAAGAGTTACATGAAGAACTTTTAATTGATTCTGAATAGCTACAACTCCAGCATCAATTAAAGCCCAAGTTTTACCAACTTTCATTGGAGCAAGATAACTTATAAAATCCTCAACATGAATATCACCTAATACTGAACCATAAGCGCCAGGAAACCGGAATAACAACTCATTATCCTGAGTGAAACTACTTACAATAGTTTCAGTGTTGTTTAATATTGAAACTACTTTTCCAGAATTCTTTTCAACTGATTTATATTTTGTAATACTATTTTCAGCTTTTCTTATATCACCATTAATTAAATAGGCATCAATATCATCTACAAGATTCCTAAGACTTCTACCCTTCAAATATTCTATAGATTGATTTAACGCAAAATCATCATTGAAATTTTTTAATTCATCATAATCATTACAAATTCTTTCAATGAAAGAAAGAATATTTTCTTGCAAATCTTCATCAGCAACTTCCTCACATTTTGCGCGATATAACTTAATAATATCCTTTCCAGGTGATTTTTTAAAATTACTATAAAATTCTTTTATCCAACCTGCAATAATTCTGGCGTAATCAATTTCAAGCAACCTAGGATTCAAAATTGGACTTATTTCACGGCAAAATTTTTCAGAAACAATTAAACCAGTAATAATATCCCGTTCAGAAAGAGTGTTTAATTTTTCCCTTTTCATTGTTTTATTAACTCTTTTGCAATTTCAGCTTTAATTTCATTTTGTTTAGATTTTTCAGATTTTACAAGATAATCACATAACTTTTCAGCAACAACTTTCAATTCAGGATAATCATCAAAATCAATAGTCATGTGAGAATATGAAGAATTTATTGTTATATTCGTCATTTTTTCCTTAAAAATAGGTTCATTTGCTCTCTTAGCATTATCATAAATCCTATCACTTAATTTACACAAAAATCCAACTTTACTTGTTTTCATAAAAATATCCCCTTAAAACACTGGAAATTCATCATCTGATTTATTATAGGTATAAGCATCGTAAAAATCATCATTGTCAGAACATTTTGAAATATTCCTATTCATATCATGTTCTTTACAAGCTTTATCAATAAACCAACACCACGGAGCATTGCTACCAACTGCCTGCTCAATATTCAAAGTATTCAAAGAAACTGATATTTGATTTTCAAGCAAATAACGAGCAAACAAAGCCGGTAAAACTTGAGGACCATTTTCAAGTTTACCGTCAATTTCACATTGAAGAAAATACTTTGCGTTTTCATCATATTGATATAGCAATTTCCCCCATTTTATTATTTTCAGAATAAAATCCCAAGCTATAGCTTCGTTTGCATCATCAGGTAATAATTCATTCAATTCATGTCCAGATAAATAAGAAACAGGTGAACTCTCTTTCAATTTTTCAACAATATTTTTAGCCTTATTCAATCCTAGTTTTTTTCTTGTAAACATCGGTTCATTCAAGGATTGAATAAATTGACTTTGACCTTTATTGTTAATATCATCACTAAAAAACCAATTATTAAGGTTATTAGTTAGATAAATCTTTGAAAGAGGCATTCTGTCCTCATTAAACATCAGAATAAAATTATTAACCGCTCCAAAAATTAATTTTTTTACCTTTACCCAATCTCCTTTTACTTCTTTGATTTTTTCCTTCCACCCTTCAGTTTCAAATTGCCTGTTTTTGAAAATATTTTCATTAAAATTATAAAATCTTGAATTTATAAAATTTCCATTATAAATATCCTCAATTTTTCTACAAAGTCTAATATAAGTTTTTGTAGGTTTTGCTCCATCAATCGGATATTTTGTAACAAAAAAATTTGAATACTTTGTTAGTATTCTCCTCGCTATTGAATCTGCTTCCTTACAATAATATGTTTTTTTAATTTCAATATCTGAATCCAATAAATTCATATTTTTATTATAGGATTCATCTTCAGTTTCTTTTTTGTATTTTTTTTCTTCATTCTGATAATATTCTATTTTTTCATGCATACTTTTTTTATTCCATTCTTTTTTCCATTCATCCTCATTCTTTCTTTCCTCAGAAATATATTGATAAATCTTTTCAAACCAATTTGAACAATATTTATATTTCTGCTTTTCAAGTAATTCCTTTGAAGCTAATGATTCAAGAACTTTTTCCCAATTAAAAACTACATAAAATTTTCCTTTGAAGGAATCAATTATTTTTGTTTCAATTATACCGCATTTCTCCAGACGTTTCATTTTTTGAGATATAGCAGGTTGTGTTATAAGCATTGAAAAATCATTTGCAATATGTGATTGTGAAAGATAGAAAGCTTTCTTTCCAGATTCCATTTTAAATTCAGGTGGGTTATCAGAAAGAATCCATGAGTAAATATACTCAAGAATAACAATATCAGTTAATTTTAATTTGTTTTCAACAATAAATTTTGTTGAAAAATATTTTGCACTGATTTCATTCATAATAAAAAAACTCCTTATAGAACAATTCAACTTCAGTTTTCCGAAAACTGAAAGAATAATTAACAAGGAAAAATTATTACTTCCAGCATGAAGTGAATTGCTCTATAAGGAGCTTCTTTTTTTCCTTGTTATATTATTATAGGAATTGTTTCGGTCAATTCTCTATAAAATGATGATAAGTTAAAAAATAAATTTTTACAAGTATTTTCTTCAAATAATGTAAATGTTGTTTTCAACATTTTTTATATTATTTTAATTTATTAAAATAATATATTTATATTAATATTTATTATATAAAATTTTTATAGACCCTATAAAATTTTTATAGGGTCCTGAATTTTTTTTTCATATTCCTTTAATAATTAGAAAATTCTACATCATGGTCTTCAAGCCATATCCTTTGAGGAGTTGAAACTTTAAATTGACAATAAACTGGAACTTTAGATTCAAAACCTCTAAATATCTTAATCCAACCTTCTTTTTCCATTTCCATATCAGTTTTACCAAAATATTGATTTACAAATATCTCATGGTCAGCATAATCACAACCATAAAATTTGCCGTCAGGAGACAGCCAACCTAAATCAGAATCCGGTTTAATCAGATATGAATAAATATCTTTTCGGTTTCGGTCTATAAAATCCTCTCTATTGATAGCTTCATCAATAGCAAGAATATCATCTTCTGAATATTTCAAACACCAACCACCGTGAATATTTCTCCATATTTCACCATGTTGATTTTCTTCTTTTATTAAAGCCCTCGTGTTACTCGGCTCGACCCGCGCGCAGAGGAATTCGAATTGACATCCGAGCGGTCACAATTCGCAAACCGCGAACGCGAACCGCAAAGCGCCCCGTTACCCCAAGAACCGCCCGCGATGAGCACATAAGGTACACCATAGGTCTGACCAAAGGCATTTACAGCGTCATAGGTTTCCCACTGTGAACCTCCTGTCGGTGCTATTTCATCAAGCCACTGCCATACTGCACCACAGCAGTCTTCACAGCCAATAAAACTAATCATACGTCTTGATGCAGTATCGACATGACCGCCTGTTGTTACTACCGATGCTTCTGCACCTCCTGCGATAATTGTTTTCTCATTGCTTCCCAATGCGCATGATAAGAATTGGTGGTCTGTCAGTAGTTTTTTGCCTACAGCATTCATATCTGCCTGATGGTTTATTGGTTCTCTTGAACGTGTGGTTGTTCCACCATACACAGATTTTGTGTTACGACCTTTTCCCGACTGCAAATAAATATCTATTGCTGAATCAGTGTCATAATCATAAATCATGCCGTCACCTTTGGAACTCGGATGGAATGTTAGACACCATACACTTTCGGGGAGTATCTGACCGGCGGTAAAGCCTTTTAGCGGATGTTCAACCGTTACAGTATCATATACAGCATTGGTTGTTACAGCGGTTACTTTTCTATTATAGAAGTCCTTAAAGTCGCTGTCGTCCGGGTAATTCTTAACCATAACATAATCGTTCACTGACAAAGAACCTGGGTCTCCAGGAATAGTTGCGGTAAGGCTTGCACCTGCATCCACACAAAGCGTATGGAACTGTCCGATTTTACGTGTATTTGTAACCGTATAAGTTTCGTTTATGTCACTAGGAGCATCACTCCTAGTTGATACCGTCAATTCTACTTGATAACCATCAGGAACCAAATATAAATAAAAATCACGTCCGTTTATCTCACCTGTACGTGTTACGGAGGCATTTGCCGCGGCGGTTATCATATTTGATAAATCATAACTTGTATCTTCATCAACAACAAACCAGTTTCTTCTTGAACCTCCGTCAATTTCAATATCTAAAGGAATTTTAGTATTAGCTTTTATTTTCAATGACTTATGATTAGAATTTGAAAAATCAAAAATCAACCATCTTGATTGTTCAAAATATAGAAAATCACCGCCACCTATTTTACTCAAAGGTACTTTCATTGTTGTTGAATTTGCTTCGCTCCAAATAGGAATAGTGTCGGTTTGCAAAGGTTCTTGCAATTCAGTTAATTGATTAATTGTTTTATCTGCCATTTTTTTCTCCTTTTATACTACAGAAATTATATTTCCATCTTCATCAACATAAATAATAGTAACATAGGTTCCAGAATTTAATAATAAACTTCCTCCAGCATCTGTATACAATCTTAATTTTCCGCTTCCTTCAAGTTCCTTAATATAAACATGATATGTTTTTACACCTGTCCCATTTGAATTATAATATAACTTGAAATTCTCCTGAGTGCTACCTACATTACCATAAAAACCAATAATATCATAGGCAGTTTCATCTTCTTTCATTGCAGTATCAACAGGAATATTATACCATCTGATTGAACTTGTAGTTTTAGAACTTATATTTGAATTTGCTCCTTGAATCTTTTTCAGAATTAAGGATAATTGTCTTTTTAGAAAATTAAGTGGTTTTCCTAATGTAAATTCAATATCGTAGGAACCTTTTGCCCAATGCTCTGATACTGTCAAAATCAAAACAAAAGCATAATTTTCATCATCAATCTTGACAATGATTGAATCACCTACATTGTAATCCTTTCCATAGATATAAGGTGATTTTGTAGTAGTTTTACCTGAAACTGAAATAGTATTTGCATATTGAGATAAAACAGCTTCCGCTTCTGCTTTATATTCAGTTACATCAACTAAGTTATTCTGGTCATCCCAAAATTCAAACCTATCAAGACCCTCAGAACTTGAACCGGAAATTTCAGCTTCGTAAATATCTCTATCAGCACCACTTCCTTTACCGCCAACATAAACTACATTACAATATTCCTCATAAGTGTCAATAAATTCTCCAGATTCCAAAGTTCCAATATCTGGTGAGAAAATCAAATTTTTTTCTTGACCTTGAAATATCACCAAAGTTAATTCCGAACCATCAAAACTTACACCCCAACCTATTTTGGTTTGAGTTGCAATTGTGACCAAGGTATCATATAAATTAGTAAAAGCTTCAGAAACTGAACAATCAAGACCTATAGGGGTATCTGGAATTATATTTATAATTGGTAACCTTCTTTTTTGTTCTGCTCCACTTCCACATTGGTCTTGTATCAACTTCCTCATGCAATATTCACCTTTAGCAATCAAAGTCCATGTTTCAATAGTATTTAAATTTTTTATAACTCTACGGTGATATAGATACCTTGCGTCAAATCCAGTTATTATTCTTTTTTGACTGATTTTTCCAGAACTATCAACTGAATCGGAAATATTAAAAATCTCTCCGAATTGTAAAGGGTCATTTCCTATCCAGACAAAAAGTCCTTTTTTAAATTTACCAGCATTAGGAATATTCTTATTTATTTGTATTGTAAATTGACCCGCTTCATAAAGATTCCTTTCAAAACTTACTTCCTCATAATCATCAACTATTGCAAAAAACTTAAATTCTGAATTTTCATAGGAATATAATTTTACAATCGGCTTTTCATTCCACATATTAAAGTCCTATATACCTTTTTCTGAAACTTAATTTCATTTGAACTTCACCTTCACTAGTCACTAGTCTAATTTGGTTAGTTCCTTTTTTTAATTTGAAATTCATGTCACTATCAATCGTCAACAAATTAATTATATTTTCACTATCCTCATAAAAAGAACTTCCAACACCGATAGATGAAATATAGATTATTGAATTTTCCAAATAAATTACTTGAGGACCAACCGGTTGTGAATCAAAATAAAAAGTATTATTTTTAGTTTCCCAATTTTCACCATCTGAACTTGTAGCTAATTTTTTTTGAAAACCCAAAAAAAACATACTCATACTTTCATTATACATTATCGTTGAAATATTACTTACCGTAACATATCGACCTCCTATATAAAACATACCTGTGAAAGGACTGGTTTTATTAACCCAATTTCTTCCATCAGAACTTATATAATAACCATTAAACCTGGTATAAAGAATTATTTGACAGCGGTTAATAGCTTCAATGAATTTAATATTTAATCCATCATACATATTCATTGTTAAAACATTTTCCCAATCATCATTTTTTCCTAAATATAACTTAACTTGATAGTTTCCTGAAGCGATGTAAATATAAGTTACAACTATATACTTTTGTAAAGTTTCTGAATATATACAACCACTAATTTTTTCATTACTTAATGACTCAAGAAGTATTCTTGAATTATTGTTTATTAACAAATAATCATTCGCATTTAATTTTAAAAATCCAACTGATGATGAAAATGATTTTAAAGTCCTAAAATTAACGGTATTATTATCCTGAACAATGCCTTCTAAAAATTCATCACTATTAATATCATATCCATATAATTTATCTTTACTGGCATAAATATTTTGAAAATGAGTTAATGAAGCTAAAGTTAAAAAAAGATATTCGTTGTTATTATATGTCATAATTTCACTGGCATATTTCAAAGCTAAGTCAGTCATTAAGTATAATGAGTTATCAACTACAATACCTTTGTAAATTTCTTCCATTTCATATCTATCATTAGGAATAAACACAACTTTGATATTTTTCATATCAGTTATGTCAATCAAAAAATAATATATATAATATTGAATTGATAAAGCAAAACGTAATATAAAATATTTTCTATTATTCCAAATAAATGAACCCTTGGATTTATAAAATATATCAGTCATGTCACTATAGTTACATAAATAAGTTCTGTTTGCAGAAAAAACTCTTTTTTCAAATTTTGATAAATTACCGATTTTTATATTAGGTATATAGTACTTCTTATCGTAAACATAATATTCACCCTCATCTTCAAAACCTTCACATGAATTTGAAAAAGTTCCAAAATTAGAATTTTCAGTTGTCCAAGTTATTCCGTCAGATGAATATTTAATTTTATCTGCCATAAACACTACAAAAATATTTCTTGAACTATCATATACCATTGTTGCTATGTTATTATTTTCATCAACAACTTTTTCCCAAGTATCTCCATCATCAACACTTCTGTAAACCTGATTACCAACGAGCATTAAAATAATACCATTGTGAACAAGCATATATTTATATTGATTGCTTGCACTTCCTACATCAGGACCTTCTTTTCTTGTCCAGTTTTCACCATCGTCTGAAATATAAAGAACGCCGTAATTAGCGGCAGCATATAGTTTTCCTGAATCTTCTTTTAATAAGTATATCATATCAGGAGTTTGTGAACTTGTAGTTGAAGTCCAGCTTTCAGCAGAATCAGCAGTTTCACTTGATGAAATTAAATTACTTCCGCAAACATAAAATTTTTGGAAAGTTTCTGAAAATATTGCATTTTGAATAGTTTCCCATCGGGCATCATCTGGAATAGTAACGGTTTTCCAAAAATAACCGTCGTATGATATTCTGCACCGTTTAATATTAGTTGCTTCAATAGCAAGATATTTATCCTTACCATAAGTTAAAGTTTTAAGATAAGAACCAAATTCATAAACTGCTTGGTTAGTTTTATATTTATCAAAAGAAACTGAAAGAAAAAAGGTTCCATCATATCTTGAGCCGACACAGAAATAAATTCCATTTAACTTAATCAACTGATAAATTCTGATATTTTGATTAGTATCAATATTAAAAGGTATCGTACTTTTTGAAATTTCCCAGGTAATTCCATCATTACTTCTTGAAATAGCACCATTTGTTCCACCCGCAAGATACAAACCATAAGCAGGTAAAAAAGTTATTATAGCGAAAAAATCAACTTCATGTCTTTGTTCTTGTTTTTCCCAAAGAACACCGTTAAATGATGTATACATCCATCCAAAAGGACCTGAAGCTATTAATTTTTTTCCTATTTCATCTGAATATAAGGAAAGAAAACATTGACCGATTGATGTAAAATTGGATAAATCGGTAGTTTCATAAGTTTCACCCTCAGTAACTATATAAATTTTATTAAGAAATTTACATTCAACTATACTTTTAATATCATACGAAAATAAAATTTCAGATGACCAATCTGAAGCATCATCTGAAACCATTATTAACCCATTTTTACCACCAACAATAAATTTATTAAGAATTTTGGAATAAATAATGCTGGTTAAACTTACATCACTATCACCAACAGAAGTTCTTACCCAAGCGTTATCACCTGATTTTGTGTTTATATAGTAACTACCTACTGAATATAAAAAATCAGTTTCATTTTCGTTGATACAACATGCATCAAATGAAATTATTATACCATTAGTCGATGATGCGGCAGTCCAATTAAATCCATCATTGGAACTATATGAATTTTCAGATGTAAATAAATAAAATAAACCAGTATCGTAAGAATAAATAATTTTAGTGGGATAACCACTAAAATCAATTAAGTTTGGAGCAGTAAAATTAGGTTCAAGTGAAAACCAATTTTCACCATCATAACTAGCTATGATTGCTCCATAATATTCAGATATTGCTATAATAATATCCTCATTTGAAGCTATTGAAATGATATTATTAAGAACCAAATCTATTCCAAATTTTAATTCTTTTGATGTAATATTTTTTTGACCTAAACCTGTATTTATAGTTAAAGGGTCTGTTATTGTTTCTGAAAACGTTATTTTCTTTTTAGTAGAAAGATTCAATATTTTAAGATTTTTTGCATAACTTGTATTTATATCCATTTTAACCGGAACATCAACATCACCATCATTTTCAATAACAGGCTGCTCAGCCAAACTAAAATCAACAATCGTATCTTCTATATCTTCCCAATAAGGATTGCAGGCCGTAAAAGTCAACAATGCTTTTTCAGTTCCAACATCATTACTGTTTTTATTATTGAAAGTCGGCACATCTGGAATACAAATAAGTTGCTTTTTAATAAAATTATTTTCGTAGATTAATTTACCTTCACCAAGTTTTGGATTCAGGTTATGAATTAAAAACCTTTTTAACTCATACCTAAGTTTTAGATTACCATTATCTTGAATAGCAACTGTTATTGACACATCACGATTTTCAAGCAAGTTATCCAAATATACTGAACCATCTTCAAAAGGTACTTGTTGTGATTGAACTTCCATTGAAATTTCAGACAAACCCTTCCAACTCGTAACCCCAAACGGAGCCTTTGTCAAATCAATTTCCTGATTTTCTGAATTTATATAAATTAATTTCTGCATACTATATTACTCCATTAAAAGCAAGTTCGCGATTATACTTCTTCAACTGCCTCATCATTTCATAAGCAGATGTGTCTTTTATATTGTTAAATGTAACATTAAAATTATTATTGCTCGTTCCACTTAATCCTTCAAGAGCTTTTTGTGTGTTTTGAGCATTTAATACTTGTTCACCGCCTCTGAATCTAACCAATTCAGGACCAGCTTCACCAACCATTGCTATTCCTCGCGGAGCATCATTTGTTCCATTAGCAAAACCAAAGAAACTTTTTACACCTGACCATGCGTTTGTTGCCCAACCCTCTACGGTTTCCCATGCGTTTGTTGCCCAACCCTCTACGGTTTCCCAAGCATTTTTAACACCAGTTCCGATATTTTGCGCAACGCCTGTTATGTCCTGAGCAACAGTGCTAACTGCATTTGAAATTCCGCTTCCAAGATTACTAAAAAGATTTTTAGTCCAATTCCAAAGATTACTAAATACATTTTTAATGTCGTTTACGAGATTAGAAAATATATTTTTAGTCCAATTCCAAAGATTACTAAATACATTTTTAATGTTGTTTACGAGATTAGAAAATATATTTTTAACTACATTCCAGATATTTTTTAATCCATTAAATAAACCCTGAACCATATTACTACCAAAACCTTCAAACATTTTTGAAGGTGAATGGATTCCAAATAATGATTTGATTCCTTCAATAAATCCTCTGAATATTTCAACTACAACTTCAAACCAATTTACAGTAAAAAATCCTTTTATTAATCCGGTAACAATCGCAACAATAAATCTAGGTAAATTTCCCAGAACAACTTTAATAACTGCTGATATAACTTTTGCTATTATCATTGGAAGTTGAGGAATAATGTCAGTGCAAATAGTATCAATCATTTCTACCAATAAATCAACAAAAGTATTCAGAACACTTTCATCAGTTAAAGCTTCAATCAAACCTTTGAAAATATCAAAAAACAAATTTAAAAGGGGTCTGATAATTGTTTTTAACACTCGATTCATATCTGAAAGGATTTCTACAAGAGTATCAACAATTATTGGTATTAACTGAGAAATAGTGTCTATAATTTCAGGGACTGAGTTTAATAAAAATTCCTTAATTCCACCAAGAACCGTTTTTAACATTTTTATTAAAGCTGAAATTAAATCAGGAGCCTTTCCAATAATAGCTGAAATTACCCCGTTAACTATATTACTCATTATATTCGTTATATTTTCAATTATTTCCGGAAAATTTGAAGTTATAGTATCTATTATGCTATTTATTATTCCTTTAACCTTATCAGAACTTATATGTTTAAGAATATTTCTTGTTAATACAGTTACGGATGAAACTGCACTATCAACAAATTTTCCAATCTTATTAGTAGTTACAACAAAGAATGTTAAAATTTTATCCTCATATTCCAATAAGGAAATTAATGCTTCATCAGTATCAAGTTCAAAAAGTTTTTGGAATAAATTTTTGAATCCAGAAAAAATATTTTTCACGCTACTAATAACTGATTTTACAACACTAACGATTCCGGAAAAAACTTTTTTAGCAATATCAGCTGTTTTTTTAGCAAAATCCTTTACTTTTTCAAAACCTTCTTTTGCAAGTTTTAATTTTGCTTCCTCAAATCTCTTGTTTTCTTCTAAAACTTCATTATCATAATATTCGTTTATTTTAACTCTTTCTTGTTCGTTTTCTTCTTCTTTTAGTTTAGCATCTCTATCAACATTAATAAGTTCCAAAGTTATTGAATGATATTCATCTGAATAATCTTTAAGACCCTTTAATTTCTGCTTCATCAACTCAATATCCCATTTGGAATACTTTTCACCTTCAACGGCAGCTTGTTCTGTTTCTTGATTCAAAACACTATAAGTCTTTTTAGTTTCTTTTTGAGTCGCGTCTGAAGTTTCAGTAATATCATCAACTAATTCAGAAAAAAAACCTTTTGAAGCATCTGAAATTCCTTGTAGTTGTTGAATTGTTATATCTGCCGCTTTTCCAGTTAGTTGTTCTATTTTTTGTTCTATTTTTTCAATAGCATCATCCAAACCCCATTCTTTTGCTAAATCAATGGAACTAAATTCACCAATTAAATTTATAGAATCCTTTCCAAAAAATCCTCTTATTTTATTTATACCGGCAACTAGAACATTCATAGCATCAATTAATTTATTAACTAAAGCCGGAAAAGCATTCATTAATGTGCTTATCGTATCCAGAATAACGTTAACAACTCTTAAAACAACTAACTTCGCATATTCCCAAGCAACTGCCCAATCACCTTGAAAAATAGCTTTAACCATTCCAACTAAATCCTGAGCAATTCTAAAAACATCATTTAAAATGGACCAAAAATAATCAGACCAACTTTTAATATCAGTCTGACTATTTGCTAAAGCCTTTTGAGAATTTGAAAATATTTGTTTTATTTTATTCCAAATGTTTATAACAGCATTTTCAACAGCAGTTCTGATATTATCAAATATATCAACAACCTGGTCATAAATAAAAAAGAATCCATCAATAAATTTATTAACAAAATCAGCTACCTGTTGAAATTCAAAACTTTGAAATACATTGGTCATTTCCTTAGTTAATCTTTTCCAACTTTCAATTCCTTTTTCAATATAGGATTTAATTGAACCAAAAACTTTTCTAACGACACCAACTAAAGTATCAAGAACGCTTATTAATGGTGAAAAATTAACTGTTTTAATAATATTCCGAATATTATTAAAAGTTTCTTTGAAATAATTTATAATATTTGATAAAACTTCAAAAACTTTTTTTCCAAGATTAACAACGACGTTAATAAAGGTATCAAAACCAGTACTATTATTTATAACTTTAACGATATTGGTCATAGCATTTGCTATTGCATTCATAACTTGATTTACAACTGGTAAAAGTTTATTTCCAATATTTTCTCGGAAATTATCCATAGCATGCTGAAGTTTTGCAAAAGCACTTTGGCCTGCTTTCGCAGCACCTCCATAAACAGTAGCAAGCTCATTCAAGATTATTTTTTGAGCTTCCATTTGTTTTCCGTTTTTAACTAACTGAGCCAATTCCTCTTTTTGTTCCTCAGTAAAATAAAAACCCTGCCTTCTTAATGAGTCAAGACCTTTAACTGGGTCATCCAAAGCTTTACCTACAGTTTGTGCTGCGGAAGTTAAATCCATTCCCATAACTTCCGCCATATCAAGAACAGCGTCAGTCGCATCTTTAAAAGTTTCACCGGAAATATTTTTGAATCCTAAAAGAACACTTTCCATGTGCTTTACTTGGTCATCTGCAAAATTGGTGGTTTCAGCATAAGCTTTTGCCATTTTATCCAATTCCTCAGCTGAAGTCCAAGATTCAGCACCGGTTACTTTTATTGTATTTTCAAGAACTTTAAAACTTCTATTTGCTTCATCAGCAGACTTTACACATTGTTTTCCAAAATTTACAATTGCTCCAACGCTCGCTGTAATTCCAACCACGTTAAAAGCAGTTTTTAACATTTTCTGGATACCTTCAATTCCACTTGAAAATGATTTTAATGATTTTTGAGCATTGTTTAGTTGATTATTAAATTGTGAAGTATTAGCGCTTATTATCGCTTTAACGTTAAAATCTGCTTCAGCCATTTTTTACAACCCTCTTAATAAGTTAGGATTAATCGGTTTATCCCTACCCGCAACCTTATCATCTTTTTTCTCATTATCCAGACCATCTATTTCATTAGGGTCTTTTCCCCAAACACAAGCGGAAATATAACAAGCTAAATTCTTTTGTTTTATCCGCTCAATTTTATTCTTTTCATTTATTAAAGCCATTAAAATTCTAGGCTCTACATTCCAAAACCATTCCTCAGACTTACCTAATAACAAAGCTTCAGTTAAAAGGTAAGTCCATGGAAAAAAATTAATTATTTCGTTTTCTTCACCGTCCTCGTTTTTTTTTCTTCATCCTGAGGTAAAGAACCAAACAAAGCTTTATTAAAAATATTAGTAATAATTTCCATATCCTGAAGTCCATATTCATCAAGAACATTATCTTCAGTTACATCTTCTTTATCAACAAGACCTAGAAAAAGAAGATGAGGAATAACCTGAAAAGGTCTTTCTTCAATGTCTTTTTGCATCTTTTCAAGGTTTTTAATTCCATTGTATTCTTTTTCAAGTTTTGCCCAAGCTGAAAAACCAAATTTTATTTCACGCTCTTTTCCATGAATTTTTAATGTAATTTTAGTCGGAACTATTTTTTCAAGTTCTGATTTTTCTTCTTTCTTTTCTGCCATTTTGTCCATCCCTATTAAACAGAATACTCAATCCCGATATTAAACCGGGATTGAGATTATAACTAATTAAAGGTCATTATCAGTCATAGGTGTAGCACCTACTCCAAAATTATCCTTCAATCCACTAGTTACTGTTACTGAAGCTGGTTCACCTTCTTCAGCACCAGGTGTAAATGTAATTGTCGGAGCAGTAGCTGTTCCTCCAAATGTAAATGCGCCATCAATCAATTCACCGGCAGAATCAGTTACAATTATAGTTTCACCAACTTTTGCGCTTGCCTGTGCAAAAGTTATATTTCCACCACTTTCCTTAGAACCAGTCAAAATAACTTTTCCTTCAGAAAGAGCAGCAGTAACTGTTAAAGCACTTGTGTCCTGATTAAGTGATGTAACTGGAGCATTGAACCATGCTGATTTAATAGATTCAGATACATCAGGGTCATCTGTTCTACAGCGGGTATCAATAATTCCAGAATCAAATCCATCAGGAACATAAACTGGTGATACAAACTGAGCTGTCATATTAATATGACCAAACTCAATAGATTCAGTTTTTGTACTTCCACCGGATTCAGGAACTGAGAATTTGCCTTTAAGGTACCAACGTAATTCGTAACGATTTTCTCCGTTACCATCCTTTCCAGCAATCCAAACCCTAAAGCCCATCGCCATATAAGGCGCCTGGTCCATAGCGGTTTCAGCCGTAACACCATTGGATTTTTTCTGACCAAGCATTTTTGCAAGAACAGTCGGGTCAACATCAATCATTTCAAGAGAAAGTTCAGTATTACCGCGATTTCCTGTCGCAAAGAATGCACCATTGTCAGCATAATCTGTTTCTACGGTCGCATTAGGATTTACTGTTGCATTTACAGCACCTTTCAAGGGAGTGACTTCACCGTATACAATACCGTTTTCGTCATCTGAAAGAACTTCTGCAACAACAACATTATCCAATCCGATTTTTGGTGCTTCGTTCATTGTATTCCTCCATTATTAATTTATATCAATTAAAAATTGATTTATTAAAAACCATAAACCTATGCTCAACATCCTGAACTGTATCAGCAATTTCACGGTTTTGTGAGCAATTCCAATAATCTTCATTCATAACTTCTGCAACAACAATTCCAATTTCAGAAGTTGTAGCATAACCATCTAATTTTTTCGTAAATATATGAATTATAACAGAACAGGAACTTGCTCCCGCTTTATTATCTGAATACTCAGTATCAGCTTGATTTTCATCCTCAAAAACTATGCAAGGAAAATTTTCAACTGAACTAGGATAAGCATTTAATATATTATCCTCTGAAACTAATTCAAGTATTCTGCTATCATTAAGAAGTGAATTATATAAAGCTTTTGCATTTATCATTGTTCAACTCCTTTTAGTTTTAATCCATTAGCTACAGAATTTGCTATTGATTTTCTAATCCAATCATTATTTTTAATCATAGCAGGCCGTAACCAAGGTCTTTTTGCAATTTTTCCATCACTGGTTCCATATTCCATCCAAACAGCATAATTTGGGTCGCTCTGAGTTGAACCAACAATTCCATAAACTGATTTTCCTTCTCCTTCATTAATGACTTCATATCTGATTGACCGTCTTAAATTACCACTATCAACAGCAGGTGGATTACCAGGTAATGAAGGATGATGTGGAATTGAACTATTATTAGTATAATAACTTTTACTCATATTTTTTTGAGTATGAGCCATACTATATTGAATGTCATCCTGAACTTTTTTACAGCAAAGTTTAATTGTTTTTGCTAAATTTTCCTGCAGCGATGGAATGGTTTTTGCTAAATATTCTCCAAATTGTTCTGGCGTCATTTCGTTAGACATTTTCATTCTCCACCGGAATCAAAAGAAATTCCTTATGGAATCTCCAAACATTAACAGGCTGAATACTATAGTATTCAATCATTCCATCATCAAATTCAACTTTGGCTCTATTTCCTAAAACCATAAATTGACCGTTCTCTATATCAATAAAACATTTTTTCGTATTAGCTGTTTTAGCATTTATTCCATATAATTCAATTTGAGCAGATGTTAATGTATTTGGTTGAACATCGCATCTAAAACTTTCCAAAGGGTTTTCAAAATCATAAGTTTTTATTTTTGTTCCTTCTGCATTTTTTTCAACTTTGAGGTCTGAAATATAAACTGTAGCATTCGGAAAAAATAACATCTTTTTTATTTTCTCCTTCTAAAAATAAACAAAAGGATATTGAGGAAAAGGTGGTCTACAGTTTTTATTAACATCCATAGTCGGTCTGCTTTTCATTAAATCATAAAGCATTCTACCATATTTACTTGACATTAAATCATTATCAGTATGAGGAGCATGAAAACCTACATTTATTCCTCCTTCCTGAATATGAGAAACACCACCGCCTCCAACATTAAGAATTTCATTTAATCCGCTTTTCTTTGTAGTTGTAAATAAGTGACATGCTTTATACGCGACAGCTTGATTGTAAAGTTCTCCAAAAAAACTGCTGGACAAACTTTCCTTTGCCATCTGCACATATTGTGATAGGGATGGACTATCCGCCAAATCTGGGCAGATAGTCTGGATTATTTGTTCAGCAGTCATCATTTTCTTTACTCCTCGGAATAATTTTCCAAAGCTTCTATATAATCAGCTTTTTTGGAAAACTTTTTATAATCAATTCCACGTTCATCACATTCAGTTTTAAGCTGATTAACTGTCATTGAAGAAAAATCAATTACTTCTTTTTCATCATCTGAATCAGAATCATCATCTTCATCATCACCAGTTAAATCATCATCAAAGTCATCCAATTCATCTTTTTTTTCATCTTCATCAAATTCATTAAGAGTCATTGGAGAACCATTAGGTGTTTCCGGAATTTCATCTTCAGGAAGTTCAAGACCAAGCTTTTTAAATTTCTTTGTAATAGCAAGTCTGACTTCCTCATTTATAACTTCTTTATACCATTTTGTAAGAGTATCAGGATTGTTACATTCTGATACATACTTAACTGCAAGATTTACAGGCATTTCTTTAAGGTCTTTTGCCTTAATTCCACCAGTTTTTCCTCTTCCAGCACTTACTTTCTGCGCAAGAATTGAAATTTCACCACTTTCCAATTCATTAACGATATTACCACGCATTGCTTTCCATTCATCGTTCGTAACTTCATTTGTTCCTGGAAGCAATTTTACCATTTTTCTGGGTAAAACTAATCCTTCTTTAGGTGTAAGGATTACACATTTCAAATGTTCAATTTTTGGTGCAAATTTTAATAACATAATTTCCATCCTCTTATGTATAAAAAATAAAATAATTGATAGGGTTAAATAAACTAACCCTATCAATATCAATCACAAATTAAATACCATCTGCAAATGCAAATGCAAGCGGATAATAAATAATTGTACCAGCACATTCAGAATGACAAGGAATTGTAAATTCCATTCCTTCCTGCTGTGCTTCAAACTGTTCAAAAGGCTGCGGAATTTCAAGAGTAATGTGGTCCTCATCGAAAATACCAACTAATGCGCGGTCTGTACCACCTGCTCCAAAACCTTTAAGTTCAGACAGCCAATCAATTCTCTTAATGTATGGAGAATTTTCAAGGATATATTTCATCAAAGTCTTTTCACCAGCTTCACCAATTCTGCGTGTAGCAATATCGTTATACTGAGCGATAGGAAGCAGGAGCGTATCAGGAACTTCACGTGCACTTGTTGGTTCCATTACGGCATCAACCATATCATTTATATCACGAACAATCTGGTCAGCGGTTTTTGTCGCCCAAGTTTTGGTTGTTCCAGTTCCATCTGCCTGCAATGAAACTTCTGAAATTCCAGGATAATCAAGAAGTCCATTTGTTCCATTTGCAACATCAGATTTAAGAGCCATGCGGTTCATAAGTTCATCATGTGCACGGCGTGCTGTCATTGCTCTACGCTGGTCAAGATTTTTTCCTGCTCTCTGTGAAGCTCGAATTTCTTTGATAGAATATCCGTATGAATCACCAATACCTTTTACTTTTGCAGATTTTTCTTCACCATAAACATCAACGCGCGGAAAATCCTTAGCGTAGTCTGCAATAACTTTTGCAAAACCAACACCACGATACTGCTGATATACAATTTCATTTACTCCAGCTCCAGCTTCAGTTGAAATTGGAATAAGTTTCAAACCTTTCAATTCAGCAAGTTTTGCATCATAAGTCTTTGACTTTACAAATGCAAGCTCACGATTGAAAAATGCGGATTCATTTGAATCAAGACGCAACGGGTTATTTTTCTGTTCCATTTTTTCTTTCTCCTATTATCCCAGGCAAATAAGTGCAATTTTTTCATTTGCGCTTATTCCATTTTCAGCACTAGACTTGAAAACACCAACCTGTGTATTTCCTGAACTTTCTGTTGTGAAAGTTCCAGCAGATGTTGCATAAGCGGTCTGGCCGATTGAAGGTGTTACACCGCTTGCAAGAGCGCCATAAATATAACCTTTTTCCATTACGTTTACAGCTTCAGTTTTAATATACAGACCTCTTGAATTCAAGAAAGCATTCTGGTGGAATACTGAAACACCAGCATAAGTTCCATCAGCAGAAAGTGTAACCTTTGAACTTGTTACATCTGAACCATCATAAACCAATTTAACAGTTACATCTTTTCCATCATCGGATGAAAGGAAAATCTTTCCTGCATCAGATGATGTTCCAGCAACAGCTGTTACACCTTCAACATCATCAGCAATGTCATCAACAATACCAGCAACATCAGTAGCAATTACTCCTGAAGTTGTAGCTGTAATATCAACACCGTTGATTGTAAGAGTAATGTCCTTACTTGCTGTTGTATAAGCTGACAAATCAATAACAGCGTGGTTATTGTATTTACCACCCATTACAGCAGTTTTAGTACCATTCAGAAAAACAGCTTTACCAAAAGCAATATTTTCACCCGCAGGTATTGAAACAATGGTCTTTGGATTCATGCCATAAAGCATACCAGCCATTGCTTTTTCATCGGAAAGCAATCCATAAAGATTCATTTATTTTACCTCCTCACCGTGATTTTTCATTCTTTTAATCATGCGTTCACGGGCATCATTTTCATCTGCATGTTCAGCAGGTGGAACATCAGATGTAAACTGTCTTGTGTTGTTATCTGCTCTTTCAGCAAGAATTTCAACAGTTGCATCATAACGTGCCTGAATGTAAACATCATCCTTTCCATCAAAATTTGCATTTGCGAAAACTGACTTAATAACAGCTTTTTTAATGTCCAAATCAGACATGTCTTTTTTAACTTCAACTTTTGCTTTTTCTGCATTATGAAGAAGTTCAATTTTAGCATTAACTGCTTCATCAATTTTCTTTGAATCCATTGAAGTCTTTTTAAGTTCTTCAAGTGCCTTTTCCGCATTATCTGCTTTTCCTTTTGCAGTGTCTCTTTCTGCTTCAAGTTCAGAAATGCGCTTTTCAAATTCAGTTACCTTCTTTTCCATATCGGCAACTTTTTTGTCCATTGATTTCTTGCTTTCGCAAGCATCATTTTCGGCTTTATCGGCTCTTGCTTTTTCAGCGTTGAGTGCTTTTATAACTTCCGCTTCCGCTTCATAGTCGATGCCGTCCAGGTTGATTTTTTTCAAACCCATTTTGGAACCTCCATCAATTTTTGTTACCATATTCTCAAGGACAGCATCATCACTGTCCACCCTGAGTTCTATTTTTGCATTGTCTCCAGCTCTAGCTGAATCAACTATTGCGCAATGGTTATAACGAATATTTCGTTGAATAAAATCATATTCAACCCCACACCAACTTGCTCCAGGTTCTGCCATCTCAAGGTCACAAGTATAACCCATAGATAATGCTTGTTTACCATTCAAAACAGCATCAATAGCATCCTTTTTAGTAATAATCATATCAATAGCACAATTAATTCCATCAGTAACTTCATCATAAGGAGTATCATGCCATTGCGTAGTTCTTGAAGGATTATCACCAAGACTTCCGACTTGTAGTTTATCTGCGTTGTCAGCAGTTACAAGTTCAGTTGGATGATTAAGTGTAACTGGTTTTAACATCATTGACTTCAAAGTTAAAGATGAAAAAACTTCTTCTGGAAGTCTCAATTCACGTTGAATAGTTCCATCTGCTCTTTTATAAGTAAAAACTCCGATAGATGTAACAATTGCTCTACCTCTTAAAAAACCCTCAGTAGTTCTTTCAAAAGGAATAGTCATCCATTGTGAATTATCAATGTTGTCAAATCTTTTAAGTTCCTTTTTAAGTTCCATTTTTTTCCTTTCCTTATCTGAAAATAAAAAAGGCAATCCCGATTTTTGGGATTGCCTCTGTTTTCAGTCAGCCTTAGTATTTTAATACTTTTTATCAACCTGTTTCAAACTAGGTTTTGTCGGCTCCGATTTCAATCGTATCTGTTTATCAATTACTAAATCAATATGGTCCAAAGTCGGATTCATTTTTATTGTAACTTGACCATATTCTACACTTTCACATGCTTTTTTAATTTCCTCAATCTGGTAATCATTTAATTTCATATTTTATTTATAAATCATAAATTAAAAAAAGACAAGTTTTATTTTTACAATAAAATACCTTGATAATTTAATTGATTTTTCAAAAATAATAAATTTGAACCTATTTCAAGACTTTCCTTCATAGTTTCAATTGTATCCTTTTCACCATCTAAAATAAAAATATTTTCATTACTATCATATACAAGAATACCATCTGGAAGCATAAAATAAAAAGAACCACCAAATTTTTCTAAAAAACTTTTAGTTATTTCATTTTTATACAAATCCATAGTTACTTCCTTTATAATGAAAGATTGGTTAACTCATTCTGAATTACTGAAATAGATTTATTAAAATATTTATCCAGAAACTTTTTAAATTCTATACCTGATTTTGCATAGTAATGTTCACATAAACCAGCAAATCCTTCCTTTAATCTATTTTCATTATTTATAGCATTTGAAATATCATTATCCTGCCATTTTACTTTTTTTTTCATATTCTTGTAAAAATAATCAGGAGAATGACCACCGAATTTTTCACCTTTAACTGCTGTAAATATATCAGCTATTGTATATATTTCTCTATTATTAAATTTATAAAACTTACTGAGATAGTTTTCCAAGGTTTCACTTTTAACAAATGATGGAATAAATTTTCCTGATTTAATTGAATCTTTTATTTCCTTTTCTAATGAATCAACTAAATTTTTAGATTCTTTTAAATAAACTTTAGAAAAACTAAGTGATTGTGAAAAAGGAAATTTATACTCAACCGGTATAGGTGAATTTTCTATATAAGCTTTAATTTTTGTAGTTTTAATATCATCAAAAAAATGAGCAGCTTCATGTCTTAAAGTTCCGTTATAATCAGCATGAGTAATAAGTATTGATTTTAATTCAGGAGTATAACGACTTAAAACTTTCGGTTCATGTTTATAAACTATTGATTTTGGATAATTTTTTACTAAATTACTCATCATAAAAGCATATTCAACTTTAGTATCATCAAAAACTTCATAAATATAATTTTTAAAATCATCATTCTGAATTAAAATTCCATCTTTAATAAATTGTTTACCTGCTTTTTCTACATTATAATTAGGGTCAATTTCATTTAATATTTCACTCTCTGAAACATATTCTATTGGAGTACCTTCCATTTCAGAAACTAATTCCGGATAATAACTTAAAGCTACACAACGACACTGAATATCCTGACCTGGATGAAGGTCAATAGCTCCAGATGGTCTATTAGTCCAGGTTTTACCACCATCATACGAACAAAGTGAAGCATCATCCCACCTACACAATAATCCTTCCATTATCGCGTGACTATCTCTGACCCTATCATCATAAGCGGTTGACCATACATATAAATCAAGACCAATTTCTTCCATTTGAGCCTGAGTTATTTGTCCATTCAATTTTCCCATCTGGTCCCGAGCCAAAAGTTTACAATGTTTATCGGAAAGACCGGTTGTTGCTTTTCTTATTTCATCCGATAGTTTTGCAGGAGATAATCCGTTAACAATTGCCTGCTCAGTTAAAGTATTTATTTTTGAAACATAATTTTTTGCATTTGAAGTTATTAAAGTATAGTTGTCCTCGGCCCAACTACTTTTCATATCATCCCACCAAGGACTAGACAAAGGTAAATTAACGTGAATTCCTTTTTCAAGAGCTTTATTAAATTCCTTATCCCCAAACTCCTTAGCTTCATTTGCAGTCTGGCCGATTGAAGTTAAAATAATATTATTATTTGAATCAGCTGGAAGTTCTGAAATATCCGGCATATAAATTGATAACCAATTTTCCATATTAAAAATCATATTTCTGAAAGTTTTACCTGGAATAGAATCAACGTTAAATTCTTTTGAATCACCTTTTAACAAAGCTTCCATATTTTTATCAAGATAACTTTCAACATAATCAATTAATGGCTGAAAAAAACCTTTTAATTTTCTATAGTACTTATTTTCAATTCCATGAGGGTATGCTCTTCTTGAAGTAATATTTTTTGTTGCTTTACTTCCATTAGTCTTAAAGAGAATTTTTAATAATTGAATTTCAGTTTCATTTCTTATTTCCATTTTTTATTTCTTTCTTAAAAATCCAAGCAAATTTTCCTTACTCCTAATATTTATTTGAGCACCATTTTGTTTATATCCGTTTTGCTCAAATACTATTAAATCATCATCAAGTTTTCCAATTAAAATTGCAACATGACCATAAATATTTTCATCAGTCGAATTCCAAACTAAAACATCACCAATATTCATAGTCTTTTTTCCATTGAAATATCTTTTAAAATATTTCTTTTCCTTTTCCATTTTCAGGTAATCAAGAAATAAATCTTTAGCACCACCACTTGTTCCACAAATTCCAGTATGCTCAGGAATACATAAAACATCATGGCAATACTGACGAAATAAGTCTACACATTGAGCACCAAAAACACCATCATAGTCAACTTTTTTTCCATTATATTTTTTTATAAAATCAACTAATTCCATATCAATATTTCCTTTCAACTTTTCCTAATTTATCAGCCCATTTTTCCCACGGTTGATTATAATACCAAAAATTTCTTTCTTTATAATTCCAATCATTATGAAAATATCTATCAATTATATTTCCAATAAATGAAGGAATTCCAATCACGAATAAATATAACCACCCTAAAATTAAACTTTGTTTCTGGTGTCCTTTTTCGTGATTAATAAGATTCTTGTCAATCGAAAAATTAACATAAGGAATTGACCCAATAACAATATAATTTCCTAAAGAAACTCCCGTAAACCAAGATGAATGACAAATATAAAAATCATCTTTTTTTACAGCTCCAGTTAAAAAAACAACTAATTCTCCTAAAAAATTTTGAGGAAGTTGCCATATAAAAAGAAAAACCTTCATATTTTTAATCCTTCTTTTTTTTAAACTTATCAAGAGCGGTGTTTATTGAAACATCACCAAAAACCGCACTCATTGTACCAGCAACAGCACAAATTTCATAAATTGTTGCATTAGAAAAAACACCCATCCATTTAAGTGTTGAACAAACTATTAAAAAAAGAACGGATGCAATTTTAACTACCAATGAAACTGTTTTAGCTTTCAATTCCTTTTCCATTTTATTTCTCCTTTAATTATTTGAATATTCTTTTCTGATATTAATTAAATTCAAAATTATTTCTTGAACCCAACCATTCATTCTACATTCAAATTCTGGTGTTTTATATTTATCACTCATTATTAAAGAATATACTAAACATTTTATTTCACTTTGTTTTATTTCAAGATAAGAATTTGAAGAATTAATGTGATTAAAAGTTACCCACTCAATAACTTTATCATAAACTTTTTCCAGAATATTTTCACACTTTACTTTAATAGCATCCTTATCATCTTCGTTAATTAACTTACCTTTTAACGACATGATGTAAAGATAGGACCATTGAATCTGGTTACGGACTATAGTTAGTTCTCTTTCATCAATTCCAATCCTGACATTTCCTGTTTTAATTGAAAGTAATCCGGATTTACTCATTCTTACTAATATAAAAACAATAACTACAGTAAAAATCAGAAACATCCAAGCATTAGGACTAGTTAAAACTTCTTTCAAACCTTCAACTATTTTTTCCATTTTTATTCCTCAGTTACAGGTGGAAGTTCATTTATTTGTCTTTTAATTCCAAGCTTTTTATCAATTTCTTTCAAAGTTTCACCAAATTCCAATTCCTCAACGATTTCAGGTGTCATTATTCCCATATCAATATAACCTTGATATGTTTCTTGTTTTGTGCGTTCAGTATTAGCTTTTTTTTCTTCAAGTTCGGCCTGTTCTTTTTCAGTCATCTGTTCAAGAGGATTAAATTCAATTGTAGGTTCCTCAACTTTCTGCCATTCTGAAATAATATGAACTAATCTTTCAAGAACCGGTAAAAGTTCTGTTTGCTGTTTTGCTCTTACCATATCGTAATATTGATACATATCAAACTCGCCAGTACTATTCAAACCACCGGGACTTATTCCAAATAATTTTGTCATCGGATAACCTGTACAAGCTGACGTTAACATCATAAATTGATATAAAACATCTGAAACACCACCAAAAGAAATTGTATCACGAACAAAATCTTCATCCATATCCATCAAAATTGAATGAAAAGTTGATTTCATTAAGTCCATTGCTTGCAATCGATTTTGAACTAATTTTTCACCATCTTTACTTGCCATTATTTCAGCGAGGTCTTTGTATTTATATTTTCCAATGGTTAATTCATGGAATAATTCAGCAAGCGAACCAAAAGTTGCACCTAAGTCTTTTAATCGGTCCTGAATTCTCTGTAAAACTGAAATACCCCAATAACGAAATTCCATCGGAATTATACTTGCATCAGATGAAGGGATTTCAATTCCATGTAATTCTATAACTCGGCTATAATGAACTCTTTTAACAATATATTCCCTGCCTACATAAAAATTAACAGGATAATATTCAACTTGTCCATAATGAGGTTGTTTTGGGTCATTCTGCCATTCCAAAGTTCCATACATTACATTATTCCGAGGAATTATTTTAAGATTTTCAAAATCTTTAATTTTATTAATATTCAAGGGTTTATCCAATTCCTCGCCATCATAAGCACCAAGAAGTATCAAACAACCACCGTAAAGCCTCGCCCACTTCAAAGCTTGACTTATTTTTTTATTTGCTCCGATTTTTTTAAAAACTTCATTATATACTTTTGATTTTTCTTCAAAACCTTCTTTTTCAGAATTAAAAACATAATGCCAACCTTGTTTCATCATATCATCCGGAAGCAAGTCAACTATCCTTGCTCCAAGACCATCATCAGCATAAATAGTTTCCAATTCCATATCCATCAGAAAACCATTAGGAACTGCTTTTGTTGATTTATGCTTATCAGCTTTCGTTCCTAATCCTGAAAACAAATTCATCCAACCATCATGCTTTATTATGTTTTTAATTCTTACATCATCCATAACTATTTACTCCTAGATTTCCCACAATTCAAAATCAACGGTATTATCTCGCGTATAAGTGTGAGTAACACCATTCACTTCAATTTCAAATTCAGTATCACTATTTTTTGTATAAGATTCAAAGTTTGTAATATTTCCAGCAAGCATTATTGAAATACCATTCAACTTTGTATCAAAATCAACATTTAATAATTTTGAAGATTCAAAAGCACTTTCATCTTCCGGAGCTTTTGTAAAATTAAAATATGCAATATTATCATTCGCATCTTTCCAAGCATAAACCTTATCGTTATTCGTAAGATTTTCACTAATTGTTCCATCAGCGTGAAGATATTTTTGAACCTGTGGGCAAGCCATATCATAAAAAGCCTTCCACCAATCATTTTTAACAATTAAATTATTATTTTCATCTACAACAGAACCATCTGAAAGCAAATACTTTTTCACTTCAGGTTCCCACTTTGTATAAAGGTCTTTTAATGTTTCTGACTCAGCGATTACATTTCCCGCATCATCAATCATCTTTCCATCACTAATTAAGAATTTCAAAGGTTTTGGTACAGCATTTTCATAACTCATTTTTTTTCTCCATTCTTTCTTTATTTTCATTATATCGTTCAACAGCATCTTTATACTGAGCCTTAAACATCAATAATTTTCTGAAGTAATTTTCATCAGTTATAATTTTTCCATCTCCGGTTTTCTCATAAACACCTAAAACAGGAAAAGTAGGAAAGTCTATTTCTGGAACATAGTATACATTTTTTTCAATAACTTCAGTTGTTTTGCAACTCACTAAGAACATCATCAATAGACATATCAGAAATATCCTGAAGCTTTTGAATAAGTTTCCGTTGTTTTTCCTTTTCAATGTTTAATTCCTCCGTTAAGTTATTTATATGTATTTGTTTATTATTTGAATCTGTTTTTAATTGTTCAATATATGTTTCATTTTCTTTTAGTTTTTTAGTTTTACTTTTAAGAAGTAAAAACAAGATAAAAACAATAATTAATAAAATTAAAATAACTATCAATAAAAATTTCACTTCATCACCTCTTTTTTTCGATTAAATAATATAGTATAAATCTAAAAATTAAAAGCATTTTTTTAAGTCCACAATGCTCTTGATTTTGATTTATTCGGTTTGCAAATTTCTCTGAATAATGTTCCGCAACTATCTGGAGCATCGTCAGGTTCTGAACCTTCCCTATAATCAAGAATCTGATTCAAATATTCAGGGTCCGTATCAGGTGACCAGTAAATTTTGTCCCAGTATTCGTAAAGATTAGTGCTAATTTTTATATGTTTATTTTCTGACTCAGCATAAGTTTTAGTCCGGACACCTTCTTTCTCCATCTGGTTAGCAAAATAACCCTTATCAGGATTAGTTTCATTTAATAAAAATCTTGACTTATATTTTCGATATAATCTTGCAACTTCTTTCGCCCATGCTTTACAATTCCCCGGATATGTGAATCCAATTCCTTGAAATTTTGTTGCTAAAGTCGGGTCATCATTATCTAACGGTGAAACTATAGTTAATGCACAATAGTGATTTCCATCATACGCGCAGTCAATATGTGCATAACTTCTTTTACTATAATCCCAACCCTCTGCCATTTTAGGTTCTGAAAAAAGACTTGTTTCATCTCTTTTTATTTCAAGCTCATAGTTTGCAGCATAAAGAAAAGGCGTTGTTGTTGCTTTTTTTCTTTTTATCTCCTCTTCACCTAAAAAATTAAATTTTGAAATTGGATACATTGCAATATCAGCAAAGGAATTAATATCATTCCAAGCATCATCTTTATGCCAGGGAGTTCCAATCCAAATACTTCCTTTTCCAGGGTCAATAATATTTGTTGCCAATTCTCTTACAACTTCTTTTGTTCTTTCCCTTTCTGCTTTTGAAATTCTATCTTTTAAAGTAATTATGTCATCACAAATTATTTTATCAAAATGCATACCTGTCAAAGATGAATCAATACCAAAAGCTGTTAAATTAACTTCTGGAGTTATCGTTGTTTTAAAATTATACCTTAATTTTCCATTTTCTGCTTTTATTGCTTTCGGAACAAAACCATGAGCATAGTTAAAAATCTTTTTTATCTGAGGAAGTTCCATTGCCTGTTTTACAGCTGAAACTATAGTTGATGCATCATTAAATGATTTTCTAACCAAAGCTATACGGTCGTTTGGTTGAATTAAAAACCATCTCAAACAACCAACTAAATCTATTGAAGTTGATTTATAACCACCTCGGAATGATTGTAATGCTCTAGGTTCGTTACTATCCCAGCAATATTTTATCCATTCTGAATGAAGTGGTGTTAAATCCTCTTTTCCAATTAAATGACCGAGTAAATGTGGATTGTTTATTAATCCTTTTATAAATTCATCATTAATTTCAAAATCATCCATAACAAAATTATAAATTATTTTTTTAATTTAATAAATAAAAAAGAACCCTTAGCTTTTAGGTGGTGATTCTGGGGAAAATAAAAGCTAAGGGTTCAAGGAGATATATAGCACTATGTCAGCATAGCACTTTACTTATTTATAATGTCCGATTGAATGTATTTTTCTCTTACAATCGGATTAGATAAAACATAACCTGCATAAAATATTTCCAATAACTTAAGTTTTGAAATATCTGATTTCTTTTTTTTAACTTTCAACCAAATATCAAAAGCTTTTTCAATATCTTTTGGAATATCTATTTCCTTATTTGTTCCATCAAGTAAACTTCTCAATTCAATTGTCTTCAAAGTTTATTTCCTTTCCAAATAAATGATTGTCTATTTTAACGCGTTGAAAAGCAGATGTTAACAATAAATCAATAGAATCTTTGTCATTTATTTTCTGACCACCAAGAAGTCTAAAATGAACATAAGTCCAATTACTATCAACAAAAACTTTTTCAACAATGGCATCAATAGAATTATCTATTAAAACTCTTTTCCCAAGAGTCTTTTCAACTTCTGAAATTTTTGTAAAAGGCTCATAATATTTACTATTTAATCCAGTTGAACCAAATCCACCTTTTCCTCTTGCTGTTTCAGTCAATTCATCTGAAAGTTTCCATTTTGCTTTTATCACTGGAGCAATAACAAGCTGCGCAATTCTATCCTGATTTTTTATAACAAAATTATTATCACCTAAATTATAAACTATCGCACAAACTTCACCGCGGTAGTCTGAATCAATAGTTCCAATAATAGTAAATATGCCATCATTTGAAGCTAAACCGCTCCTAGGTCGTATTTGTATTTCAAATCCTTCAGGAATTTCAACAGCAAAACCTAAAGGTATTTTTATTCTAGTTCCTGGAAAGACAATTACATCCGAATCCAATCTAGCGTAACAATCCGCTCCAACACTTCCGTTTGTTTTGTATTCTGGCAACTTTCCGCCATTAATTAATTTTATATTCATAATCATATTTATACTGAACCACCAATAGTTAAACTTAATGCTCTTTTCTTGTATCTTTTTGAAATTGCTTTCCAAAAATTAGCTAAAACAAAATTATTATTTTTTGAATAAGTTATTGCTTTATTTTCTGCAAGTTCCGATTCAATAATTAAATCTTCATAACTTAATTCTTTCATTACTATCAATTTTATATCTCCTTTTATATTATTATAGGATTCAGCGGAATAATTTATAAACTTCACCGATAAATTTTTTATTCCGCTGAATTTAATCACTTACAATTCTGACTGAGGTTTTGCATCAGGATTTAACTTCTGTCTGTCCTCTTCCGAATCAGATGTATTAATAAATGTAATTTTACCACCGCCGGTATCCTCATCATCTTTTTTAGCAGTTGCTTCTTTTAGTTTAAGGAATCCGGAAATAAAAACAATCAAAAGACCAATCGCCTGCAAAATACCAAAAACAAGAGCCGGTAACTTCTGCAAATCCTCAACTTTAATTCCACCCAAAAGCAAAATCAAAGTTCCAACTCCAACGAAAACCCACCCGATAATCTGCACGTAAGTTTTCTTAAAAAATGCTTTCAACCAATCAATCATGGTTTATGCCTCCATTAATTTATTTTTATCTGGACTAAGCAACTTCAAGCTTACTACCAGATTTTTCCAAAGCCATCATCAACATTGAATCATAGTCAAAATCTTTTGCCCTTACAACTCTTGATTGACCATAAATAGTTCCTTTTGGTGTATAAACAATTAAGGATTTATTCGTTGTCACCACTTTCATAGTAACATAAATTGGTTCACCTTTTTTTACACCAATAAACAAATCATATTTCGTTATTGTATTTTGTAACAATTTTCTTACCATTTTTTACAGCTCCTGCAATCCATTAAGAAGTTGAGTGAATTTTTCATCACGTTCCTTCTCAGTATTAAATGTAAAATTCATTCCGCCAGCAATCGTTACAACCTGAAAAGCAGGAATGCTTTCTGCCTTTCCAGTTTTCCTATCAATGGCATCACCTTTCAATGTTACTTTCTGAATACTGCAAATATTATCAGCATTGAAAATAACACCAGCAAATTCAAATACTTTCATTTTTATTCTCCTTATCTGAAAGTTTATCAAATGCGGTTTTTATTCCCGCACTAACACCAATTCCAATGATTACAGTCAACCAAAAACTAAATAAAATAAAACCTAAAATTAACAAAATAATTCTCATAATGTATTCCTTACTCCTTATCAAACGTGGGGATTTCACACCAAGCGATAACAGGTGGACCTCCTGCTTTACCAAATATGCCATCTCGCCAAACTCCAGTCTTGCAAAGAGGTTTGCTTGTCCACTCCCAACTTCCGTCTTCTTTATATCTTCCATCTCTGACACAAACCCAATAAGGTCCTTCTTTCTTTGGTAAATCATTCGGGTCTTCTACAAGATAGTGCCATTGTGGTCTTTCTGCTTTTAGTCCTTTGTTTTCATTTTCAAGGTCTGCAACTTTTGCCATAAGCATTTCATTGCTTTTTGCAGTTTCGTCATTGAGTTCTGCAAATACGTTAGTCTTACCCTCTTTCAAAATTTTGTTTTCATTGGTGAGCCTAAGTACATCATTTTCAAGTTCTGCAATACGCTTGTCTTTTTCTTTTGAGATAATTTTAGCAACACCAATACCTGCCATTACTAAATCAACTTCATCAAGGTCTAAATATGTCCCCCCAACATTCATTAACATAATATTCTGCTATTTCTTTAATATGATTGTGCTCAAGTTCTTCTTTAGTCATTTCTTTTCCACCTTTCCAGTTCCCTTGCAGGCAAAACAGGTCGTTTCGATTGCCGTAAACGGACTGGTTCTTTTTCCTGTACCGTCGCAGATTTGGCAATACTCCTGAGTTTTACCCATTTGCTTAATTTCTTTATCAAACCATTCTTCATCTCTCATTTCAGCACTCATTTTTAATCCTTCAACTTTTCAAAATCTTCTTTTGTTACATTCATTGAAACAAGTAACAATGTACAATAGCCAATAATATCAGCTACATCATTTATTCTAGTTTCATTACAATTTTTAATTCTGCCAATTTTATCATCAAGACGGATTTTAATTGAATTAGTTGAATCACCTTTATAAAAAACATTATTAGGTTTCAATGCTGAATCACCATACTTTTTATTCTTATATAAAAGCAGATTTTTCATATTATCACAAACTTCAACTATTTTATTTTGAGATATGGTTAATTTATCAGACATTGTTTACATCTCCTTTTATATTATTATAGGATTTTAATCTTGAAAAAAATATCACTTGTTTGTTTTAGTTTTTATACTCAACTATTTTTTTCTTCTTTCTCTATCCCTTTTTTACTATTTTATTTTCTATCCTAAACTCAATTTTGCATATCAAATTATATAATATTTTCACAATAAATATATAATTTTATTTTCTACCCTTTTTTTTAATCATCCTTTTTTGTTTTCTTTTTTATTATTTTTGGTTTAATATTCTGATTTATTTTAATTATATTATTATATACAAGTTTCAATTTCTTTTGTGCTTCATCTGGTAATATAGTTGAAGTAGCTATGTCCTGACCGGTTACGAATCTATATAAAGCCTGTAATGCAAGGTCTCTATTAGGTAGAATATATTTTGTTCCATATTTATTTACTTCTATTCCATCAATACAACACAACCACTCTTTCTCTATTTTATCCAGGTCTTTAGAAACTCCGTTATTCTCAAAAAAAGTAGTTACATTATAAACTGCTCTTTTATAATATATATTCAATAGTTCAAGTTCCAATCTATCTTTATATGGTTGAATAACTGTATCTATATAAATTCTAATTCCTTCAACAATATCCTTTCTCTGGAGCAGTGAATAGGCTATTGCTCTATATTTTGCATGAGTTCTTTCCACATAACCTGCTTTTTGAACGGCATCTACAGCGTCAAAATTATTTGAACAATAAACCGCTAAAAACTTATATTCTCTAGGATTCAGATTCAAATGTTTTAAATTTTCTGGCAGTAATTTTCTTGCTTCAGTAATTGTTAATTCTTTACTTGAAATATATTCTGAAGGAATATCAGATTCAAAATCATTTTTCTTTACGAGCGGTGAATTTTTTGCTTTTTTATTCATAATTTTTTCCAAAAAATTTCATTAATTTTTATATATTTTATTATATTTTTCTTTAATTAACTACTAATTTTATTAAATTTTTCATATAGAATAATTATTTTTCTTTAATAATTTCATCTTTTTTCAACCAAATATTACAACCTGAAGGAAAAACAACATAGAATAAATCATTCACAATATCTATTTTTGTAACAATTCCAATTTCACTCGTATATTTATACTTAACTGTAGTATATAAATAATCTCTGGAATTTTTTTCACTCATTTCTTATTAACCAACTGCTCGTATTTTTCTTTCAAATCAAAATACATATCAGTTATTTTTCTATTCTGAATACGTAAATACTTATTTTCTGCATTAAGTGACTTATTTATTAAAGGACCTGGGCAGCTTTTACAATCCATTAAAAATCCTCACCTTCCAAATAAAAACAATGACCATAAACCCTATGCTTATCATCAAGAGTTTTCAAAACCATATCAGGAACTACATCTTTTGAAACAAACTTTTGAGCAAAAGGAACAAAAAATCTAATCCAATCACCATGGTATAAAAAAACATCATATCTAGTTTTTGTACATATTGAATATGATTCAAAACAATTAAAAAAATTCATTGAACTTTTCATTCCAAATAAAAACCGAGGAGTTCCATATATTATAAGTCTACAATTATTCTCCCAAGTTTTCATTCCTTTACAATCATTTTTTATATACAAATAACTTATAATTGCAGAAGTAACCCCACCTTGAGACCAACCGGTAAAAACAACTTCATATTTCAAACCCAATTGTTTCAAAGATATTTCATAATGTATTTTTTTATATACTCTTATTGCCTGCAAATAAAATCCTAAAGGAACAACTATTTTTTCACCATCTTTTCCAATACAAATCGGAATTATCAAAAAATTAAAAATCCAATCCCACCAAGTTTTAGTTTCCTGCAATAAAACTAATATTCTTTTTTCATCGTGATTCAATACTATTTTCCAATCAGCTCCGGTTAGTTTATCATGCTGGTAATCAGTTGAATTAGCAATTAATAAAAACAAATCCTTATATTTCACAATTCATCCTCCATTATCATCTTAAAATCAGAACCCATTTTATTTTCTTTCTTTTCCAAAACTATTTGCTCACAATTCCCTGCTATATTTCTACACCAATTATTATGAACTTTACACCACTTCCATATTCTAAAATATGAAACTTCTATTCCATCTAAAATAGTAAAATTTTTTGATGGAATAGATTTTGGTTTTGTTTCATATTTTCCACAAATATTACATTTTCTTTTCATTTTTCAATCCTTAAATTCACCATAAGTAGAATTTATTTCAGTGTAAAACAAATATCCTGCAACTTTAACAATAACATCATGCTTTTGACCATCATTTACTATTCCAATAAATCTTTTCTGTTTAAAACTTAAAAAAATAGAATCATCACCAAAACCTTCAAAAGTATCTGAAGGAAAAACAAAATCATCAATTATTACGCAAGATGATTTATATCTTCCAAAATACAATGATTTATTTGAACGAATATGTAAAGTCAAAACGTTTCGTTCCTTCGTTTGAATCCAATCACAAATATATTGAAATTTTCCAGATTGAGTATAACCCATAGTTGTCTGAACATAATTTGTTTCATTAATAAATTTCCACTCATCAGCATAAAGAACAGAAATTAATAAAAAAGAAACAACTAAAAATAATTTTTTCATTTTATTTCTCCTATTCCAAAATAAAATTGAGCTTTTTCTGTTTTATCTCCAAATAATTCTTTGAAAATATCTGACATTGATTTTCCTTCATCTTCATATTTTCCGTATTTTTGATGAAGATAATCATCAAATTTAAAAATATTCAAAACCGGCCGACCAAAAAATATTTTAGTTATAGGGTCAGCTAATGTTTTAATTACAGAGTATGGAATATTAAAATCAAGTAAAAAATTTGCCATATCAGAATACGAATAATTGTCCATTTATTTCCTCTATAAACAAAAAGAAAGAAGTATAAAACCAGGCACAATAGTAAACAAATAACCAATAATTATAAGTTCAAAACTATGGTCCTGACACCAATCAAAAAAGTTAGCTTTTCTATAAACACCTTTTCTTTCAATTATTTTCATATTTCCCACCCCTTTATATTTATTATAGGATTCAATTCCTCAATTCCAATCAAAAAAACTGAGGAATATTTTTATTTTATAGTTTTAATCTGAAATTCATCTTTATTAACAAATCTAAAACCATAACCGTACGAAATTCGATGATAAATACTTTCAATATCATCAATTCGGGTATTTTTATATCCTTTTCTTTTACGAATTATCTTTAAAGCAACTAACTGACATGATTTTGATAAATAAACAACTTTTGAATCATCATAACTATTTTTCCATCTTTCCTTCTGAATTTTTGCAATAATTTCATAATCAGACTTGGATTCAACAAAAATATCATTATCACTTGAACCATACTTGCCATTACAAATTGAATAAAATTCTTTTACATAAAGAGTTTCACCATCTGAAAACCAAAAAGTTCTACCATTTACATTATATTTTTTAACCGTTAAAATCAATCGTTTTCCATTTAAACCAAAATAATCAATAGTTAACCAAATTCTATAATTAGTTTTACCATTGTCATTCGTTAAATCAATTTTCAATTCTTCACCTTGAGAACCTCTGCAAGCGTCACTGTAATTAAAAGTAAAACCATTTAAAAGATAATCACTAACTATTTCAGTCAAAACAACTGAAATTTCTTTTTTTCCGAATAACTTAATTTCCCTGCCATTAATAATTGTTTTCATAGTTTATTATCTCCTTTATGTTTATAATATAAAGTAGTTTATAAAAAATGTCAAGTGGTTTTTAATAAAAAATTAATTTTTTAATCCTAATTCTTTTCTAATTATTTTAACTTCTTTTCTTGTTAATTCTGCTCCATCATTTTTATTAAAATCAGAATAAGCATCAACCACTTCAACATCAACTCCAATTGAAGCTATCTGTAATCCAAATTTTTTTGCTTTTTTCTGCGCGTTTAATTCATTATCAAACATAATAAAAATTTTTTTGAATCTTTCTGAAATTAAAGAAATTTGTGATTGAGTAAGTTCAGTGCCCATGCTACATATAAAATCATCACCCAAACGCATTACATCAAAGGACCCTTCAACTAAAACTGCAGTTTCATTTTTACAATTATCAATATTAAAAAGACATTCCTTGATATTAATAACTGATTCCTCAATAGATAAATTTTTATAACGCGGTATTTCTTTCTTTTTTAACGTTTCATTATCAAGAATACTTCTACCTGTCCAACTAACTAGTTTTCCATCCAGATAAACAGGTATAATAATTCTATATTTCCATCTACCAGCAAGACCACCACCAACTAAATTATATTTTTTACTCAAAAACTCAGGTGAAAAATTTCTTGATATTAAGTAGTTTTCCTCTATTTCATTAAATCCATCATTTGGAAGTTCTAATTTTTTTGCTTTTGGTATCTTTTTATTAAGTGATGAAAGAACTAAATTCCTACCTGCATAGTTTTCACATAATTCATCAACATCAGAAAAAGGAATTGCTAAAACTCTGGACAAAGCAGTTTTCAAATCATGCGTACCGCAATTCCAACAAGTACAGTAATCACCATTAGGATTGAATCCTAAATGCATTGGATGTTCAGAAGTACAAAATGGACATTCTACGTTTACCCAACCTCTGTTAATTCTAGTTGAATAAGGAATTTTATAATCTGAAAATAATTTTTCAAAATTCATATTGTTTATTATAAAGATAAAAAAGCTGAGGAATTTAAATCCTCAGCTTTTTTTGTGAAACTAATTAATCAATATCAAAAATACCATTTTCAACAAATGCTCTTTTTCTATCAATACAAGTTCCACATGAACCGCAAGGTTTTTCAAGACCTTCATAACAAGACCAAGTGTGTTCAAATTCCTCGTGATTCATTCCTAAATCAATACCTGCTTTTACAACTTGTGATTTATTAAAATTCCACCAAGGAGCTTCCATTATTACTTTTCCAGCAGTACCTTCTTTTATTGCTTCAGCTTGAGCTTTAATAAATTCAGGTGAACAATCCGGATAAGCATGACCGGCTGAATCATCTGCATGCGCTCCATAATAAACTTTGTCACAATTTAACTGCAAGGCAACTGCTGAAGCATACGATAAAAACAAACCGTTTCTATATGGAACATAAGCGGTGACTGTAGGTGGTTTACCTTCTTTTTTCAAATCATTCAATTGTTCAGAATATGACTTATGAATAATTTTCATTTTTGAGTTTTTCAACAAAGCAGAACAATCAGGATTGAAATTGAATATTGCCGATAAATCAACATTATGAAGTTCAACTTTCAAATGGTCACAACTCCACTTTGCAAATTCCATTTCCTTTGAATGTTTTTGACCGTAAAATGTATTCATGGCAACTACATTTTCGGCTCCAACTTCACTTACTGCTTTATATAGTAAAACGGTTGAATCAAGACCACCAGAACACAAAACCAGGATTTTCATTTAATTCACCTTTTTTTCAAAACCAAAAATATTAAATTTATTCCGGTCCTCAAAAACATCAACGCCTTCTTTCTTTCTCAAAGAATTAGCCAATAAATGCGCGCAAGGTTCAGTAATAATTTCAACAGCATACTTCAAAACAAACTGAACTAAATACATCTGAATTGACCAACCCTGAGTAAAAAGAAAACCAAGAGTTATAAAAGTAAATGTATCAACAATTTCTGCTCCAAATGATGAAAGGAATTTTCTTCTTGCAAAACCTTTTATTCCATCACGATGTTTCATGTATTGAAAAATAATATCATTTACCCAACCGCCAAGAACTGAAGCAATAATACCTGCTATTGAAACTCTAAGCATACCGCTAATTCCCGATGTTCCAACTAACAAAGTTTTAATTGAATTATCAGTTTCAATACACCAAGGAGCCGGTTTATTAATAGTAACAACAATCATAATGCCAGCTACAAAGAAAACATTAATTAAAGCAGAAATCCAAGCAATCCAACGGCTGACTCTATATCCATAAACTTCAGAAGTTACATCTGAAAGGACATAAATCAAAGGAAAGAAAAAAACCCCCATCGGTGCGATATACGGACCAAAATAACCAAGACGACCACTTATTAAATTTGCCATAAGTGCCAAACAACCCGATGCTACAGCAATCAAAGTTACAAAAAATGAATACCTTTTCATTGGTATCCTCCTAAAGAATTTATTTAATCGGAGCTAGGTTCCGATTTTCACTTATTAATATTATAGGAATAACAAGTAATCATTTTTTAACATATGGTCATCAAACCATTTTAATCTTTTTCCTATTCCTAAATTAGATAATGGTAATTCATATATATATACTTGGTAAAATTTTTTCATAATAATTTTTTCCTGCAAGTATTATAAATTTATCATTTTTTAGTGATACTTCTTCTGATAATCTTTTTATAACTTTTCTTGACCAATCAACTCTTTCTTTGTCACTCATTTTATTTAAAGTTTGATTATATGGTTCAATAATTTCATCAGGTTTAACTAAACCATATTTGGCAGATAAAATAAAAATCCTATCTGCTTTTTCTTGTTCAGCATATTTATAACTTTTAATAAATAAAGAACTTAAATACATATCTTTTGCTTTACATTTATAAGTTCTTTTCTTTTGTACGCATGAAATTAAAAATACTTTCAAAATTATTTCCTTAAAAGGTATCACAATAACGGGCAAATCTTTCCCACTCTTTTAACGCATAAATACCAGAAAATCGTCTTGCTAACCTTTCGTTTTCTGGATTTATTTCATCAGTCGTATAGGAATTAACTTCACGACCATTAAATTTGTGCACTTTTCCAAATTGCATTGAAGATAACCAACCGGCCGTGTCAGTTGAATCAAAATCATATTTCCTAATATACTTTGCGGACCCTACTCCTAAACCATGAACTTTACAATTATTTTTATGAGCAGTTGAAATTAAAAAATTAAAAGTCTTTTCATCATCAAGCAATAAATCTTTAACCGCAATACCGCCTATACAAACCCTATCGTATTTTTTAACCAATTCAACCCAATACTTGAATCCTCTTCTTTTATGCCATACTCTTAATGGTTCAGTACCAGTTATATCTTGTAAACAATGAAGACAATCAATATAAGTTTGAATACCAAAAACTCCATCAATATCAAGTTCTATAAAACATTTAATATTTCTTTCTTTTATATACTGAGCATATTTTTTAGTATATTCTAAAGCATTAAATTTTTGCGCTTGCTTTCTTGAATTCATAACTGAAAAAGCACCAGAATCCATCATAAAACCTTTACTCATTTCCTGGTATTTTTCATCTCCAGACTTTATTTTATAAAAGGTCTGAAGTATATAATTTTTTTCAAAATCAATTATTTTTTCCAATTTTTCAACATGTTCAAAATCTATAGAATGTTCAATAACTGACGATAAAAATAATTGCATTAAATTACTCCTTGATTCAACAAAGAAAAGTAATCGTCATTTTTATCCTTAACTTCCCTTTTTGGTTTTTCAAACTCCAAATCAGTAAAATCACGGGCAGAATAAAAATCAATTATTGAACCTTCATTAAAAGCTAATTTTTTCAATAATTGTTCATCATCTGAAAACTTTTCAAGTCCGGACTTCAATACGCAATGATTAGTTGATGTTGCAATTAAAATATTTCTTTTAATCGTTTTTTCACTACTCTTGACATAAAAAATCGGAACTTCATCTATTTCATAACCTCTATATTTAAGTTCCTGAAGAGCATAATATGTGCATTCACCATCAATAATATAGTTTTTATCGTTAATTTTTCCGACCGCAATAGGAAACAAAAAACCATCATTCAAAATACTATCACATATTCTTTCAATCTCAATTTCAGAATGTTTCTTTAATTTTCCAGGATAAACATTTAATTTATCCAAAGAAAGAGTTATTCCGCTGGTACAAGCAATTTTAATTTTCTGCATAAAAAAATCCTTTTATATTATTATAGGATAAAAATTATCTTTTTAATATATATATTTCTGCATATCCAAAACATTTAAAATAATGAAGATAAAACCAATTTTTCAAAAGCGGTCCATTCCATAATAATCAAAGGTTCAGTTCCAATCGTTTGTTTTTTAAAAACTAAAAGCCAATCACGATTTTCACTTTTATTGGATTTTGCCTGTCTTATCCATTCCGGAATAGATAAAATTTCAGACGATTTACATTCAATATCAAAAGGAAAATTTCTATAAACTTTTCCTCTCAAAACAACATCAGTTCCATGCTGACCCATTTCCCTTGAATGCACTAAACAATTATCATCGGATTGCTTGAATTCTATTTTAAACATTTTAGCAATCCTTTCACAAACCCAATACTGAAGGTTTCTACCTTTTGATTTACGACTTGAAACTTTTATTACTTTTTCTGCTCTTTGAAATTTTTTAATAAGTTTTTCACATTCTTTTTCTCTTTTTGCCCTTTCATTAGTCAATTCCATATCCTGACCATAAAAACCCATTTTTAAAGAATCAATTTCATTCTGCAAACATTCTTGAATAAACTTTGATTCATCTTTTGTAAAAATCATTTCTTTCATTTTTCCATCCATTCTTTAAAAAGTTTATTTATACAAGTTGGACATAAATGAATTTCATCAGTTATAGTTTCACTAGAAGTTGAAATTGAATTATCCCTCATAATTTTTTCAGCTCTTGTGATGAACCTAACTTGAGATGCTTCATTTATTTCCGTTTTGCATTTATCACATCTAATCAAAATCATAAATACCTCTAAAAACTCACACAATCACCATCTGCATTTTTAATAGCAACTATAGCATCAACCGCTTTTTCCTTACTCATAAATTTTTGTAAATAATGAAGACAATCAGTCCTTGAAGGAAATATACCGGAAGTTTTTTCAACAAATACGGGTGTATTTCCTTCCCACCAAAAACCTAAATTTCCTCCATCATTTTTATGAGAAATTATAAACATTAGTTTACCTGCTCCGGTTGTTTTGAATAATATTTTTTCTTTCTATTTGATTTAATTGAATCTTCAAAAGCTTCCCATTTTTCAATAACTCTATTTTTCAACTCATCCTCAAGTTCATTCTGTTCAATATATTCAATAAGTTCATCACGAGTCATTGTGTCACCAAATTTTTCATTAAACTTTGATTTATAATCCTTCTTTGATTGAATAAATGCAAACATATTTTCTGCATCAGTTCCATCCAAATCAGCATATTTTGAATTTTCAAATTTTTCATATAAATCAAATTCTAATAAAAATTCCTTCAAGGATTTTTTATCAAAATCATTGTTTCCATCCCACTTAATAGCATTAGCTTTTTTATTTAGTTCACCTTTTTCAGTCCTTAAATTAAAAAGATAATCAACTGAAGTTCCAATGTCGTCAAGACCATAATCATAAAGAAAACTAAAAAAACAGTCTCTGTATGGTCTTTCAGTTTTTGATTTTGTAGTTTTTGCTTTTACCACATTTCCAACCGGTGTTTCCTTTCTCAAAATCTTTTTTAATCCGGCCAACCAAATTACTGAGTGAGCATAAAAATCCATTGCTTTACCGCCAGAACGGTTATACTTTTCAAAACTCATAGGGTCTATATTTTCTCTAATTTGAGAAATAATAATTACCAATATATTTTTCTTTTCAATTTCTGAACAAAGTTGTGGAAAAAATTCTTTTGAAAGATACCTTTGTTTACTCATAGCGTATGTGCCAGTTTTTAATTTTGCGCCCTTTCCTTCTTCAAATTGTTTCAATCTTTCATCAGCTCTTTCATCATCTTCATAGGAAGTTAAACCATCAAGAGAATCAATAACATAAATACCACATTCATTTTTTCCAAGTTCGTTAGCAAATTTCGCAATGTTACAAAAACACTCTTCAATATTTTCAGAATGAACTCTTTTCTTTTCATCCTCCGGCATAATTTCAAATCCATACATTGATTCCGTGTCAAAGCTATATCCTGATTCACAATCATCATAAACCCACTTAAATTTACTTCCATGATTATAATAGGACCAAGCAATAAACTCATTACTTAAAAAAGTTTTTCCTGCTGATTTATCACCAACAATATTTATAAATTTTCCCGCAGGAGCACCAAAAACACCTTTTTTTCCTCCAATAACCAAATCTAAAACTACACATCCAGATTGAAAATAAATGGATTTTTTTTCTTTAGATTCCATTTTAGTCCTCCCAATTTTCTCTATGTTCATTTTTACGTTGTCTGATAAGTTCTTTAATTTTTGCTGGGTCGACATAAATTACTCCTGGTCCTGAACCAAATGATTTTGCTTCACTTCTCGGGTCCTTTACTAATATATATGCTTGAGAAAGTGAAATTCCTAATTTATTATGAAGTTCATTCAAAGTTAACCAATTCTTAGGTGGTTTATTTTTTGCCTTTTCAAGCCAATCATAAAATTTATTTTTATCAAAACTTAAACTTTTATCATTATCATTTTTTTTCAAAAAACCATATTTTTTACCCGCAAAATAAAGTCCAGCTGCGGTTATTGGATAACCTTCATCCTTACATTTTTTTAAAACATCATTCAAAAACATATAAAAAAATCTCCACTTAAAAAATCTCACCTGGAAAATTTAAAAATCCAGGTGAGATTATTGTTTTAATCCTAATAAGCTTTCATACACTTAGCCCACAAATCGCAGTTGTCACAATCATCTTCAAATACATCACAATCATCAGCAAAATTATGACCAAAAGGACATTTTGTTTTATCATCTGACTTTGATTTTTTAGATGATTTTTTAACCGGTTTTTCTTCATCATCATCTTCATCAAATTCCGGTTCCAATTTTGACTTTGATTTTTTAACTGGTTTTTCTTCATCTTCATCATCATCTTCATCATCTTCATCTGACTTTGATTTTTTAGATGATTTTTTAACTGGTTTTTCTTCATCTTCATCATCATCTTCATCATCTTCATCTGACTTTGATTTTTTAGATGATTTTTTAACTGGTTTTTCTTCATCTTCATCATCTTCATCATCTTCATCTGACTTTGATTTTTTAGATGATTTTTTAACTGGTTTTTCTTCATCTTCATCTTCATCATCTTCATCTGACTTTGATTTTTTAGATGATTTTTTAACTGGTTTTTCTTCATCTTCATCTTCATCATCTGACTTTGATTTTTTAGATGATTTTTTTTCTGATTCATCTTCATCATCGTCTTGACCGTAAAGAATTTTTTCAGCTTCTTCATAAGTTGGAACTGTCAAAATTTCATCAAAGCTAATTGCGCTTTCAATCAATTCATCTGGAATATTATCATCACGTTCCTCAAATGAAAATGACTTAAATTCATTAAATTCAAGCCCGCCCTTAGAAACTTTTGAACATCTGAACTTAATTTCTTTTCCTTTTTCTTCATCGGCAAAATCAATAAATCCGCCCTCATCATCATCACGAGCTTCTTCAATAAGTTCCTGCTCAAAAAGGTAATGTGAGGTTTCAAAAATTTTTAATTTTTCCGGTTCTTTCAAATCTTGAACATTGTAAAAAACTCGCCGTGATGGTTTCAAAGTACCAGCTTCTTTTTCCTTTCCTTGTTTTCTCAACAAAACCATTTGCTCACAAATCGGACAAGCTTTTCCATAAGTTTCTTTCAAACAAACAACTGAAGCTTCTGAAGGACCAACACCACGATGAACAAAAACGTCCATCACATAATCCTTATCACCAATTTCAAATTCACCTTTTTTAACAAGAGGATGATTTTTGGTTTTTATAATATACGGAATGATGTTAATCCTATTTCTGCCTTCTTTAGGTGTAAAAAACTCTATATCATCCCGGTCAAGTGCTTTATAATTCATAACTCTAGCACGACTTCCAGATGAACCTTTGTTTTCGTAACTTGCCTGGTATCTTTTAGCAAGTCCACCGCTTTTTTTCTTGTTTACCATTATTTTACTCCTTATATTTGATAAACTTATTTATTCAAACTTCTACGCATTGCTTTTGAAGTTTGTTCATTCATATTTTTTTTAATCTCTGAACTTGAAGTTGGAGCTGAAAAATAACCGGAGTTATAAAGTTTTACCAAATTATCCAGTTCAGATTTCCGATGTTCAAAAGCTGAAACTGCTACAGAAAGTTTTCCATAAACATCCTCAGCTTTTCGTACTTTTTCCTTTGCCTTAATAACCTTTTCATCAGTTTCAAGATAAGAAGTTATCATTGCTTCAGTAACTTTTTCCTTTGAATCGGAAAGACTTTTCCTAATCGCAATATTTCGTTCAGACTTAATCAAATCAAGATTGTCCTTAGCACTTGAAACTTCAGTTTTTGCTTCAGCTTGAGCCTCAGCATACCTTGCATAAATTGATGAATGTGAAAGACATTCCTCATCCAAATGAAATTTGTTTATAGAAATATCTTTTTCAAAATCAAATTCCATTTCATCACTAAAAAGTTCTATTTTTTTCATAAAAACTCCTTTATATTATTATAGGAACAAAAAATATTATTGAAGCATATCGTCACGGTCAAGAATCGCTATTGTTAACGCAAATTTTCCATTTTTATAAGTGTCAGCTGAACTAAATGCCTGCATAGTTGCCACAATCTCATTTGTAATAGAACCTTTCAACAAACAAGAATTCATATAACCCATAACACTTTGTCTTATTCTTTCCGGTTCACTAGTATCTATTTCCTTAAGTAAAGAAAGCAGATTTTTCAAATTACTTTTTTTACATAAAGCCTGACATAATTCCAATGATTGTTTATTTTCAACATCTTCACCTGACTTTAAGACTTCCAATCTTTCTTCATCGGAATCCAAATAAAGAACTTTGGAAAGAAGTTTCAATGCCTTACGGCTTCCACCTTCAGCAATTTCACAAATCCTTTCATAAACTTCAACTCCAACTTTGATTTTTTCTGCTCTGGATGTTCTTTTTAATAAAAAAAGCATTTCATCATTATTCAAAGGTTTTACATTAATAATTGAACACCTAGACTTTAGTGGAGCAATAAGTTTTTGAGGGTCTGTAGTACAAAGAAAAAAATAACAATGAGCTGGTGTGTCTTCCAAAGCTTTTAAAAAAGCATTCTGAACAGGTGACAACCATTGATGACATTCGTCAAAAATCCAAACGAGTGAATCACCATCACTTGGATTGTATCTCATTTTTTCCATTACTTCTCTTGCTGTTTCAATTCCACGATTTTCAGCTGAATTAATTTCACGAATTGAAAGAGGACCAGCGCCTACTTCCTTTGCCATAATTCTTGCAATAGTCGTTTTACCGCAGCCGGCCGGACCAGTCATTAAAAAAACATGTGAACCATTTTCTAGTTCTTTTTTCAAACTTTTAATAGTAATTTCATTTCCAACAATATCATCCAATGACTCAGGACGATACTTTCTATACAATTCAATTTTTTCCATTTTTTCTTTTACCTCTTAATATTATTATAGGAATTACTTCAGAAATAATAATTCATCAGCATAAGGAAGTTCTTTTATCCAGTTGATAAATGATAAGGACCATTCTGTAAGTTTATGATTTTTTCTTTGTTTAACCATAGATAGAATGTTTTCATAGTTCAATGTAATAGTTCTTTTCTGCAACCAACTTTCAGGAAGCAGTCTAATAAGTTCTTTCCAATAACGAATGTCTTTTGTTTCATTGTATTTCTGTCTTAATTCTTCTAAATCCACAAGTAAACTACTCCAAATATTTTTTACTGAAATATCAACACTTATTACATTTTCAAAATCATCCATTTCAAAACATTCTTTTGTAATCGGAGTTGACGCAAGTTTATGCATTGTAGAAGTAGAATTGGCAACAGTTCCAACCTTATAGGTGTCAAATTCCTTCCACCAATAAAGTGGAGCAGTAATATCTACAGAAACAAAAATCTGTCTCAAGAATTTTCTGTGAGGCTCTCCGGCTTTAATTAGTCTTTGAGCAAGTTCCATATCGTTTTTACCGATTACATAAAAAGGTAACATTATTCTCTTTTCAAAATCAGGAGTAAACTTTAATTCACTATCTGATTTATTCCAACTTTCCAAAGGGTTTCGCATACCCCGAACAGCACCTTCAAGATTAAATACTTCAGTATTTTCAAATTTCATTAAAATAAACCCCCAATATTTCTACCAGAATTAATACCAAAATCTTCAAGTCTTTTCTTTGCTAAGTCAATATACCAAGATTTATCTAATTTTGATGTAACTTTCATTCCATTTACATTTTCATTAATTATAAAAACATGCTCTGCAGTATCCGCAAATTTTTCACCTTTATACCTAATAATTCCACCATAACCATCAGTTCCAGTTATAGTTCCGATAGGATATTTACATTTCAAAAGTTTTGTGTCATTTTTATCATTGCTCGCAAAAACCCTAAAAGTCTTATCATTCAAATAATTACCGTTATGCCAACCGTTTTTATAATTGCTTGATATTTTTACAATTTTTTGAAATTCTTTTATTTCATCACAATTTCCAATAGTTTCATCAACTGAAACTCCATTCATCATATAATTAACCAAAGCTTTATTAACAATCGGTAAATCATAATTCAAATCATCAAGTTCCTGCACATAAGCACCTTTCCGTTCAATTTTACCATTTGCAAACCTAAAAATATAATTATTAACATCTTTCTGATATATTTCCGATATTTCATCGTATTCAAGATTCATTCCTGTTCTTTTTTCCCATCGATGACAAATATGCATAACTTTATCAACTAAATCATTATCATCAACCTGAATAATTAAACCATCTGTGTTACTCTGAATTAAAATAATATAAGGTTCAAGATGTTCAATCAAATCCAAAAGCATTAACTGACCATTAACACAAATAGCATTTGCCTGCTTAGGGTCGTAAGCTGACGAATATTTATCCTTCATCATACCATAAGCACCATTCAAAACAATTTTATAAGGAGCCTGCTCCTTCTTTTTTCCTTCAGCCTTTAACTTTAATCTATAATGATAAATATCATTATATCTTTCTGGATTTTGTGAATTTCTAGTCATAAATCCAAATTTAATAATCTGTGATGGATAATAACTCGCAACATCAACGTGAAACAATCTACCTTTTATATGTAAAGGTTTATCTGAACAACCATGTAAACCACCCCATCCAAAGTGGTGAGGAATTCCACAGACTTCCAAATCAAATGACTTTTTATAATCCCTATTTTTTGAATCATTAAACCAATTTAAAGCTTCATCATATTTATTAACATGAATACAATCAACTATTTTAAAATTAAATTCATCATCATGTTCATCTTTTTCACATTCAAGAATTTTTGCAGTTAATTGAGCTTGTGTTAAACTTATTAAATCAATATTCAAATTAAAAGTTTCAATCAACTGAATTTGTGATTCATATAAATATTTATTTCTACGAAAAACTTCAATAGTTTGTTCAACATCATTTATATTATATTTAATTGTCTTTCTAATCTCTTGAAAAGTTAGTTTTCTCATTAAATTAAAATCAACCTCAGTTTCACGAATATCATTACCCATAAAACCCTCAAGAGTTTTCAAACTATTTTTCGTATAAATATCAAAATCCAAAAATCTAATTTTTTTAAATTCCTTACTTATCTGCCAGCCTTTCAATCCACGAACAATAATATCATCATTTGTCTTTTTCGGATTTATATCCAAAAGAATTGACTTCATAATAAACAAATCATAATTTCTTGAATTGTATCCAACCCATATCTGATTTTTATGCTTACGATAATAATTTTTTAATGCCTCTGAATCATTAACAATAACATTCATAGTCAATTCAACAGGATTAATTATAGTTACACACCAATC
>Ga0265301_10000514_pt1 | contig 55603 bp, 34 predicted proteins | sample AusTroGonzalo_MG_2_FD_193488 | JGI IMG/M metagenome (GOLD analysis project Ga0265301, IMG submission 193488) | Bovine rumen microbial communities from tropical cattle in Woodstock, Queensland, Australia - Gonzalo_04 | ecosystem: Host-associated > Mammals > Digestive system > Stomach > Rumen ... | reverse complement strand
TGGTCGGGTAGGCGCTGTAATTGGCATCCCAGTGAGTCTCAATGGGCTTGGCTTCGGCTTCCGTCATTTTGCTTGGCGTGGCGTAGGTGAGCGTCTTGTTGCTGTTGCTGTTCGACTTGTACATCAGGCCGATACCAGGCGTAAGGGTGAGCGAACCACGCCACTGGCCCAACATGTACATTGAAGAGGCGGCTTGTCCCTTGATTACGTCGTTCGGCTGGGGCGTCATGTTGGCCAAGGCTGCCTCAACGCTCATCGGCTCCGTGCTGGGATAACCTATCCATGTCCAACCAGGTTGCAGCGTAATCGGATGATTTTCAGGCATGGCTTCTGGTCCATTGATGTCCACTGTAACTTCGGCGTTGGCCTTCAACATGTAGCCGCCTTCATTGATCATGTTCAGCGTGCCAATCCAATTGTTGCCCATGTACATGGTGGATGCTGCCTGCGACTTGATGATAATGCCGCTCGTGCCCAAGCCATCCTTCAACTGATCCAACACGTTATTGTCTGTCGTTTCGATGTAAGTGCTCCACCATGTCCAGCCATCGTTGAAGGTGGTGGTTTGGGTGATGTTGACCACCGTGACGAAGTCGAACACGACTGGATTGTCAAACGAACCAATCAGGGCGTTGGACTCAAATTCTACTGTGAACGAGCAGGTGCCTTCAATCTCCTGCCCCGTCTGATGGTCGTAGGCGCGGAAGGTAATCAGGTCGCCATACTGGCCGCCGATGGTCATCAGGGCAAGGTATTGGTTGCCCACCTGCATCAGGAACTCGGAGCCACGGCACTCGTCGTTACAGAACGCACCGACTTCAATGTACTCGGACTGAAGCACTTCGCCGTTGACAGCCACAACACCCAACACGTTCATGTTGTTTTCATACAGACTTGGGTTGAACGTCCAGTGATGCTCAATGGAAGAGGAAGCGAAATTGGCCACCAAAGTCCTGCTACCCGTAACGATGAAGCTATAGGTGGCCTCTGTAGAGACTTCCTCGCCGTCCTCCGTCCAATTGACAAAGGCATAGCCAGCGTTGGCCGTGGCGGTCAAGGTGCAGGTCTGGTTTTGCTGATACATACCTGTGCCTGTCACCGTGCCACCCTCCGTGGGATTGGGTTCGGCTTGGATTTGATACGAAGTACCAACAGAATAGGTTCTTACCAGACGCGCCGCACGGCCATAGAAACGTCCGTCGCCAGCGGTATATTCGGGGTTGAGGGAACTGGGCTGGAAATTAAGGATGTAAGCACTGCTACTGCTTTCCACCGATGACGACCAATAGTCGCCATTTTCATTCACTCCGCCTGTCCAAGAGCCACTTCTGTATCCGGCTGCAGGCAGGAAGACGGCTCCAGCAGGTTCAAAGATGGTCACCCAATCGTTCAAGCTGACCTCGTTGGTGCTGTATGAAATGCTGGTTTGGTTGGCATCAGCCAAGAAATACAGGGAGTCATTCCAATTGTCGGGCGGCAAAATCACGCCATTCACGCCATTCATGACAGCCCTTGCAAATCGGACGCCGGTACGGGTGTTTCTCGTGTTGAAGATGTAAACCCATTCTTCCCTGGTAAGGGTGCGCCACAGATTCGGTTGGTTGCCTCCATTGACGATGGGATTGTAACCCCAATCCGCCTGGCCGGTTTGGTCAAACAGGTTGTAAACCTCACTGCCATAGGCGTAATAGTCGCCATTCCACGTACTTGTGCTCCAAGGTTGGTAGCAATTAGCACCATGATCGATACCATTGGACGAGAAGCCGAAGAGGTCCCTGTCGACATACTGCGAATCGCCGTCTTGTGCGTTGCCGATGCAATCCCATTGGTTGTCAGCAAACTTCCAGTATGGCTCAGCCGCGCTGCCAATGTACTGCAAGTTGCCCTGCGAGAAATACACTTGAGTATTGTCGCTCACCGAGAACAAGCCATCAATGGCACCTATGGGGGCAAGGCCTTGAGCAATAAAGTTTGCAACAAGGCTTCTGTCTCTTGCAACAATAAAGGAATAATTCGCTTGGGTAGAGACCAACTCGCCATTTTCGGTCCAACATGTGAAAGTGTAGCCATCGTTGGCCATTGCCGTGAGAACGCATGCTGTACCAAGATTGTACAGACCACCTCCACTCACCGTGCCACCTTCGACGGGATAGGGTGTAGCATCAATGTTTAAAGCTGTGTTTCCTGCATATCGGACGAGGCGAACCGCACGGCCTGCCTGACGATCCAAGTCGCCAGCATCGTCATCAGGTATCATCCCGCCATCATGGAAATAAGTGTTATAAGCACTACCACTTGATGTAACAGTAGCCAGCCAATACAAACCTTCATTCTGGCCATGCGAGAATCCCGTCCCCATCCTATCAAACGTCACGGGCAGAAAAACCGCACCATTTGGTTCAAGGACTTCTGTCCAAGTTACGCCGTCAATTTGGTTGGAAGCAAATGGCGCGTTGGGTGAGTCAGTATCATAGAGCGTATACACGGAAGTGTCCCAAGCATCAGGCAACAATATCAAGCCATTTACTTCGTTTACCATTGCTTTTGCATATCTTATGCCTGACAATGTGTTTCTTGTGTTGAATACGTATACAGCTTCTTCTCTCGTCAATGTGTGCCACTGGTTTTCTTGGTTTCCACCGTTACTGATGGCGTTATAGCCCCAATCGGCCTGACCTGTCTGATCATTCAAATTATAGATTGAATTGCCATATGCGTAATAATCGCTATTGTTTCCAGATATAGACCAAGGCTGATAACAAACCGCCCCGTGATCATAGCCACTTGTTCCCCAACAGAAGAGGTCAATCCATCCTTCGTAAGTGGGAGAAATAAGCAAATTGTCGCATTTCAATCCTTCCTCATAAACAGTACCAAACGAATCATTTCCGACGTAATCCCATTGGTTTTCGGCAAAACGCCAAGTGCCGGTCGAGGCTTGATATTGCAAATTGCCAGGCGAAAAATACACTCGGTCGTATTCACTGACGGAAAACAAACCAGGAATTGTGTCAACAAGGTTGTTTTCGTGAACGTGCAACACTGCGGTGACAGTGGCCACCAAAGTGTCTTGTCCATTTTTCAATCTGTACACGTCACAGGACACGGTGTAGTTGCCTGGATTATCGTATTGATGCGAAAGCGGTGTTCCAGAACCCGTTTGGCCGTCACCAAACGTCCAGTTGGCTTGGGTCAAATCAAAGTTCACGTTCAAGTCAAAATTGACCGGTTCACCCTTATAAACATCAAAGCCCTCGGGAAAATCAGAAGACAACTGTCCATTGACAAGCATTTGTGTAGAAAGATTAATAACCCTGGAACCAACGGAATAGGCATAGCTCTCATCATCGCCGAGGCCATACACATGGGCCACGAATCCGCTTCCTGTGGTGGAAAGCGTGTGCGAGCCGTGTGCAATTGGAACTCTCGCATAAGAATAGTCCGAATTGCCAGAAACTGTTTGAAATTCCGAAAAGATACTATTGCCATCCAATTGGATGGAAGACACATCCTCTGTATTCGCAACCACATTGACATAGTGGTACTGTGAAGCTCCTGAATTGAATGTGCTGAAAGTAACATAGTTCATTCTTTGTTCAATCGGGCTTATCATAACCATTGATGGGTCTCCCATCTGTCCTGCACATTCAGAGCCCACATAATACAGATAAACCATTACCGGCTCTGAAGTCTCGAGATACAGGGATGGATCGTCGTCTGTGATTTCGAATTGGTAGGTTTGATTCTGATTGATAGTCGTGACAAAGGAACCATTGATGAAAATTTGGCAGTCGTTACTTGCTGAAGTAACACGCACGACATCATAATATCGCATGGAAGAATTGGTGACCACAAAGTGATTGCCCCAACAAGAGACAGGCATCATTTGTTCTACAACATGATCGCAATAACCACAGTCGAATGGAATTGTTGTACAAAGATTACCTGCAAATACGGCAACTTTCTTGTTGTCATTTACAGATACTTGTGAGCCACTGAAATTGCCACCATTAACAGACTTTATTTGAAAGCATTGGCCTGCGTTTAATGTCACCGAAAATGGTTGATCGGCATAATGACCATTGCTTGAGTTGTCGGTCAATGTGACGAGGACTGTTGTATTGTCTTCAACGGCGAGAATTGAAAATTCAGAACAGCTTGCTGTACTTCGGGTACTTGTTTTGGAACTTGAATTCATCGTTACACCTCTGTTAGCTTCGTTATAGGTCTGAACGATATAATTGGTTCCCAAAGAGGAGGTCGGCAAAACATCTGTTACATCAAATGTATATGCTTTAAAATTTGACGCATACAATGAGATGGAGTCTGTGGTCACCACATGAAGGCCTATGTCGGCAATACTGTCGGAAACGTTATGAGAGTATGCTTGGCTTAAAGGAATATTGATGATGGTTGTCGCTCCAACGGAAACCTCGAATTCGGTTGACCAGTTTGTGTAAGGATTCGTGATGGTTCCAGAGCAAGGTGTTGAGCCTGCAGCTATTAGACTTAGGTTTACTTCAGATCCATCATGATTTGGCAGGAACGTCACCCAAAAGTCTGTTCCTACAGTACTCTGTGCATTCATTTTAGTCATTCCCACCGCACCCAGTAGCAGAAAGAGCAGGGCTGCTTGCAACACCCTTTTTAGATGTGAAATTTTTATTTGCATAACCGATAGAATTGGATTGTAATATGTTTAACGGGGCAAATGTAAATAAAAAAAAGAAACACGCAAGGAAAAAAGAAACATTCGCCCAAAAACGGCCGCCCCAGAACTGAGGCGACCGTTCGCGGAATATTAAAAACACATGTGTGTCCGATTATCTCACCACCAGTTTCCTATAGCACACCCCCTTCCCTTCCACGGTGATTCTCAGCGTGTAAACGCCTGCCGTATTCGGGACGATAACGTTTTGTAGAGACGTTGCGCGCAATGTCTCTACCACAGTGCCAAGGGCGTTGACGATTTCCACCTGAACCACGCCCATGTCATCGGCCATGCCGAAGGTGATGGTTTGGCCATGCTCCACGGGGTTCGGGAAGACTTGCAGGCTGTTGGCCCATTCGTCCATGCCCGTCGTGTTGCGGAAGCGGATGACAAACGGCTCGTCAGGGCTGCCGATGACGGCATCCGTCTCGTAGGTCAGGGTTTCGTCTGTGGCAAAGCACTCCTCACCTGTTTCGGTGTTGTAAAGGCCGAAGTGGAGATTGTCGGCTACCTCGCCAGAGATGGTCAACAAGGCCATGTAGCGGTCAAGGGGCTCAACGTACATCATGGCCACGCTACCACGGCATTCACCGTTGGCGAAAGCGGACAGTTCGTAGTTCTCACTATTCAATTCCTCGCCGTTCAGCTCGACGACGGCAAGCACCGTCATGTTGGTCGGATAGGCGCTGTAGTCAGCGTTCCAGTGTGGCTCAACAGCAATGGCTTCGGCTTCCGTCATCCGGTTCGGCGTGGCGTATGTGAAGGAAACCACTTCGCTGCTGTTCGACTTGTACATCAATCCCATGCCTGGCGTGAGGGTGAGTGCGCCGCGCCATGCTCCAGCCATAAACATAGCCGAAACACTTTGTCCCTTGATTACATCGTTCGGATGCGGCGTGTGGTTGGCCAAGGCTGCCGCAACGGTCATCGTTTCGGTGCTCGGATAACCAATCCATGTCCAGCCCGGATTGAGCGTAATCGGGTGGACCTCAGGCGTGGCCGCTGGGCCGGTGATGTCCACAGTAACTTCGGCGTTGGACTTCACCATATAGCCGTTCTCGTTGGTCATGGTCAGGGAGCCGACCCAGTTGTTTCCAAGATGCATCGTGGAGGCTGTCTGCGACTTGATGACTTGACCGCTGTTGCCCAAGCCTGTCTTCAACTGTCCCAGCACGTCAGCTTCTGCCGTCTCGATGCAGGTGCTCCACCAAGTCCAGCCGTTGACGAAGGTCGAGGCTTGGGTGATCTCACCACCTGTCGCCTCAAAATTCGCCACAAACTCCGCGTTACCGGTCACCACGAAACTGTATGTCTCTTCTTCCGAGACCACTTCGTTTTCTCTCGTCCAGTTAACGAAGAGATAGCCCTCGTTGGGCACTGCCGTCAGAGTGCAGTTTTGGCCATGGTTGTAAAAGCCTGCGCCAGTAACCGTGCCGCCTTCTTCGGGATCGGCAAAGGCCAGGATTTCGAATACATCAAGTTCGAACATGGCATAGTACGTGGCTCCTTCCGTAACAGTGAAGCTGTACTCCATGTCATAAGAAACAATCTCGCTTTCCATGTCCACCCAATGGAGGAAATAATAGCCCTCATTGGCAGTGGCCGTCAGAGTGCAGGTCTCGCCCATGGCGTATGTGCCTGCGCCTTCCACGATACCACCTTCTTCTGGACTGGCGAAGGCAGCGATTTCGTAAGTCTCCAACTCGAAGCTGGCCACCAAGATGCGAGGCTGCGTCACAGTGAAGCCATAATTCGGGGTCGTCGTGATAATCTCGCCGTCTTCCATCCAGCCGATGAAGACATAGCCCTCGTTAGGTATGGCCTCCAATTGGGCCTGTTCGCCATGGGTGTAAATGCCTGCGCCTTCCACTATGCCGCCTTCTTCGGGATCGGCCATGGCAACGATTTCGTAGCTGTTCAGCTCGAAGTGAGCCACAAACTCGGCGGATTCAGTCACGGTGAAGCTGTAAGTCATCTCGAGTGAGACGACTTCGTCGTTCATGTCGGTCCAGTTCAGGAAGTGGTAAGCCGTGCTGGGTGTAGCTGTCAAAGTTGCCGTGGCATTTTGGGCGTATGTGCCTGAGCCTGAAACGGTGCCTCCCTCGGCAGGATCGGCAATCGCCATGATTTCAAAGGTGTTCATCGAGAAGTGGGCCACGTAAGCAGCGGGACCCGTCACGGTGAAGGTGTATTCTGCATCAGTCGAAACCACTTCGCCATTTATCGTCCAGTTGACGAAAGCGTAGGTGTCGTTAGCCGTGGCAATCAAGGTGCACTCCGAGAAATGCTCGTAAATGCCATCGCCTTCCACAGTGCCGCCTTCAGTCGGGTCGGCTGTCGCAGTGATGTCGTAAGTGTTCACCTCGAAGTGGGCCACGTATTCACCGGGGTCTTCCACAGTGAAGGTGTAGGTCGCAGTGGTCGAAACCACTTCGTCTTCCTTCGTCCAGTTCACGAAATGATAGCCCGTAGCGGCTACGGCGGTGAGGGTGCACTCCGAGAAATGCTCGTAGATGCCTTCGCCCGTCACGGTGCCGACTTCATCGGGATCAGCAAACGCGATGATTTCGTAGCTGTTCAGCTCAAAGTTAGCCACATAGCTTGCAGGGCCCTCCACCTCAAAGCTGAAAGTGGGTTCGTCCGAGACGACCACACCGTCTTGCGTCCAATTCAAGAAATGGTAGCCCGTGTTGGCCGTGGCCGTCATGGTGCAGGTCGAGAAGTGGAAATAAACGCCACCGCCTTCCACAGTGCCGCCGTCAGCAGGATTAGCCGTAGCAGCGATGTCGTAGCTCTTCAGCACGAAGTTGGCCACAAACTCGGCATCCTCGAGCAACGTGAAGGTATACTCAGGGTCGGTGGAGATCACCTCGCCATTCTGCGTCCAGCTCTGGAACTCGTAACCCACGTTGGGAACGGCCACCAAAGTGCAGATGGTGTCGTCCACGAGGGAACTCGTGGCCAAGCCAGTCTCAAGAGGATTAATCGTGATGGTAATCATCGGGGTGCGATAGAAGGGATAAACCGCCGGTGACGAGAGTGTTCCATCATTGACTTGCATGTACAGGTTGTGATCACCAACTGGCAACATGCCAACAGGTACCAAGAAAATACCATTTCCCACCGAGCCAGTCAGCAGGGTGTTGTAGTCTTCGTCGAACCAGCAGTTGTATTGCAGTTCCTGCTCAGGCTCCTGCACGGCGATTTTCACGAACATATAGCTCTCCGTGGCAGCCAAATCGGTGCCTTCCAAAATGACATGCAAGGTGTGCAGTCCGTCTGTGAGGCCGTTCACGTCTACGAGGAGGTTACCAGTGCCGAGGGAGTCGGTCACGTGGTTGGCGAAGTCGCGGTCAAACCAATAGTGACAGGTCAGTTGGCTTACGTTTTCTACCGGCGGAACTTTCACGAACAGATAGCTCTCTGTAGCCGAGAAGGTGCTGCCTTCCAGTATTACGTTCACAGTGTGCATACCCTCCGTCAGGCCTGACACATCCAATAAAATATGGCCTGTGCCAAGGTTGTCGGTCTGTTGGTTGGCCAAGTCGCGGTCGAACCAGCAGTGGTAGATGTAGCTTTCGCCGTCAGGTCCCATAGCATCCACTTTGAGGAAGAGAAAGTTTTGCACGGCGCTGTTTTCCGTGCCGTTCAACATGAGGTGGAGTGTGTGCAGTCCCGCCTCAAGATTGTCAACGTCCAAAAACAGTTGCCCATTGCCAAGGCTACCGCTCTGCTTGTTGGCCAAGTCGCGGTCGAACCAATAGATATAAGGCATTTGTTCCGTCGGGATGTTGCTGACTTTGAGGAACAGGAAGTTCTCCGGTGCACTCCATCGCATCGAAGTATCCCTAGCCTGAAGGTGCAGGGTGTGCAGCCCGTCGGAGAGCGAGCCAACATCCAGTTCCTCCTGCCAAATGCTTTCGCTGAAGGTCGTCGTGACGGCTTGCCCATGGTCCTTGTCGAACCAGTAGCGGCAAGTGTAGGTCACCGACTGCGCCCTCACCGAGAGACCCAGCAGGATGGCACCTATTATTAATAAGTAACGTTTCATGGCTTATTCTTCTTCGGTGATCACTTCGATTTCCACTTCCAGTTTGCCTTCAACGTTGGAGCGCGGAGCCACGGTGGTACGCTTCAGCACCTGATAGGCAGGACGGCTGCTGTATGGCATAGAACCGCCATAGATGCCCACCTGTGTGCCGTCAGAAGTCGGTAAGCTTGCGGCAGTTCCGGTAAGGCTGAAATCCGACTCAAGGGTGAAATTGCCGTCAAAGTAAAGGAAAACTTCTTCGTATGAGCTAACAGTGTCACACTCCGAGGTGTAGCCGCCTCCAAAAGGATAAGAACCATCCACGCTGATACCAAGGCAGTTGAAGAAACTGCAAGATGATGTAGGAGTACTCCCACGCTGTTTAACGATAATGCTGTTGTATGCCGTAAGGCCCGTATTCTGATTTATCATTCCGCCGAAAATCGAGTTGTAAATGACGACAGGCTGGTTATTATAAACCCAAGAAGGCTCCCATACCACGCAATTGACCATGGTCGTGTTATTTGTGCGATAAAAAGTCATATCTTTGATGATGCAGTCGATGAAATAGGCATTGGTCATGTTGTGACCACCTTGCCCCGTATCATTAATTTTCATGAAATTGCATCTGGTGAAAGTGGGGCTGTCCAAAAATCCCATCTTCACTTCGTTAGGGAACAGGATACCTTCGACGCTCAGGACATAGTCGACAGTATCGGTTACCGTCATGGTGATAAGGCCATTGATGATAGTGGCAGCGGTGCCAGCCTCCGTGTCGGCCACGCAGCCAGCGCCGCGCAGGGTGATGGCCTTTTCAATGGTAGTCGGCGTGAAAGAGCCGCTTGACAGGGTGATGATGTCGCCGTGTTCGGCAGCATTGTAAGCTTCAACAAGGGCATTGGGGCCATAGAAAGCCGTGATGATTCCTTGTTGTTCTAAGGTAGCCACTTGGGTTTGAGCAAGTGCATTCTTCGTTCCCGCCACTGTGAGCAACAGGACGAACAAGGCGGCACTAATCGCCTTTCCGAGGTGTAATTCTCTGAATTTCATTTTTGTTAGTGTTTAATTAGGTTAATGTGAATAGTTGCAAAACGTACTTTAATCGCGTCAAAGTTAGTTTTTTTTCCATACAAAAAAGAAAAACTTGCAATAATTAGAAAATTGTTCCAAATAAAGCATAAGACATAGCTGCTATGCCTCTACAGGCCTAAAACTCGCTTCATCTCTCCCGTCTTCGCGCGAGCCTCCTCAAACAGCTTCCACTGCGCCCGCGTGCGCACCAGGTTGTGTGTGGCATACTTTATTTTATAATAGGTGTTGCCGTTGATGTAGTCCGTGAGGAAACGCACGGCCTGCATGTAGGGGAACAGCGTGGCGGCGTAAGGCAGGTTCTCTTTCTCGATGGGCAAGAGGAAGGATTTCGTGCCTTCGAGATAGCCCTTCGCGAAGGCCTCGAAGACCTCCATGTTGAAGCGGACGTTGTCCAAGTTTTGGTCGTCCTCAGCGCCGGTGTTGGCCGCCGAACGTAAGAAGTCGCCGAAATCGGAGAAGACGAAACTCGGCATGATGGTGTCCAAGTCGATGATACAGAGCACATTGCCGTCCTTGTCGAAGAGCATATTGTTCACCTTCGTGTCGCAGTGGCAGATGCGTTTCGGCAGCTTGCCCTCGCGATAGAGCCGCTCGCCGAGACACATCTCATCGGCCACCGCCCTGATTTTGTCCACAAACTTCTGCACCTCCACCTCGCGCATCTGCCCGATGCGGTCCTCGGCGACGGCATCCTCCATCTGCCTCAGGCGGAACTCAATGTTGTGGAAATCAGGGATAATCTCCCCTATCGGCGCCTTCAAGTCTGTCAGCAGCGACTCGAAATCGCCGAATGAACGGCCCGCGTAATAGGCGTATTCTGGTGTGACGGCCTCGTAGGTGTAGCTGTCGGCGATAAAGTCCATCACACGCCAATACTTCTCATTTTCAACGATATATGTTTTGCCAGTGTCAGCTTTCAGGAAGTGTAACACGCGGCGGTCAAGGTCTTTAATGCCTTGACTTTCATATTTTTGCCGAATGTGGTCAGTCACGGCTTCGATGTTGTTTTGCAGCATGTCCACATCGGTGAACACGGCATTGTTGATGCGCTGAAGCACATATTTCGGTTTGGCCTCACCGTGTACTATGATTTTATAGGTGTCGTTGATGAGTCCGTTGCCCAAAGGCGCAATGTTTTCGATGGTTTTCGGGTCGATGAAATGGCCCGCGATGGTGAAAAGTTCGTTCATGGTGATAAAATTTTTTGCGAAAATAGGGTTTTTGTTTGGATATTTCCTAATTTTGCCACAAATTAATCATAAACGTGCAATGCGAGGCACGAAGCAGTCTATCGAACTACCATTTTCTGGATTGCTTCGTCGTTCCTTCTCGCAATGACAAAACAATCAAATCATAATCCTATGAGAAACAAGCTATTTACCTTATTTACTGGCCTGATTCTGCTGGCCATGATGACCGCTTGCGGCGAGAAGAAAGAAACGGAAGTCCGCAAGGGCAACTACCGCATCGTTGACAACACCATCGTTTTCGACGAGCCGCAACGCATCGAGGGACAGAAGAGTGTCCTGCAATTCACCGTCGATCCCATCGAGAACGTGCGCATCGGCTTCATCGGCCTCGGAATGCGCGGCCCGGATGCCGTCGACCGCATGACCTACATTGACGGCGTGACCGTCGTGGCCTTGTGCGACATCGAGCCTGACCGCGTCGAAGCCGTCCAGACCAACATCCTGGAAGCCAAGGGCTTGCCCCGCGCCGCCGCCTACACGGGCCGCGAGGCTTGGCACCAACTTTGTGAGCGCGACGACATCGACCTCGTGTACATCTGCACCGACTGGAAAACCCACGTCCCGATGGCCGTCTATGCCATGCAGCACGGCAAGCACGTGGCCGTGGAAGTGCCCGCAGCAACTTCCTTGGAGGAATGCTGGCAACTCATCGACGTGGCCGAACAGACCCAGCGCCACTGCATGATGCTCGAAAACTGCTGCTACGACTTCTTCGAACTGACCGCCCTCAACCTCGCCCAGCAAGGAATGCTCGGCGAACTCATCCACGGCGAAGGCGCCTACATCCACAACCTGGAGCCGTTCTGGCATGAATACTATGAAAACTGGCGCCTCGAATTCAACCAAAACCATGCCGGCGACGTCTACCCCACCCATGGCTTGGGACCTCTTTGCCAAGCCTTTAACATCCACCGTGGCGACCGTATGAAGACCTTGGTCAGCATGACTACGCCGTCCTACAATGGCAAGAAAATCGCCAAGGAGATGATGAACAAGGATGACTTTGCCAACGGCGATATGACCACCACGATGATCCAGACCGAAAAAGGCAAGACCCTACTCATCGAGCATGACGTCTACACTTACAGACCTTACAACAGACTCTATCAACTCACTGGAACAGAAGGTTTTGCAAACAAGTATCCCGTTGAGGGCTTCACGCTGTTGGAGGACAAGCTGCCCGCAGGTTTTGTTCCTGAAGGCATGAAATTGAACCCTCATGCTTTTGTGCCTGCCGAACTTCGCGACAAGATCATGAAGGAGTACCTCCACCCCATCGCGGTTGAAATCGAGGAAAAAGCCAAGGAAGTGGGCGGCCACGGCGGCATGGACTTCGTCATGGACTACCGCCTCATCTACTGTCTGCACAACGGCCTGCCGCTTGACCAAGACGTCTATGACGCCGCCGAATGGTCCTGCCTCGGCGAGCTGACCGCCGCCTCCATTGCCAACGGTGGAATGCCAGTACAGATGCCCGACTTTACTCGCGGGGATTGGGATAAGGTGAAGGGGTATAGACACGCAAAATAGACCCAATGCACTGAGATGAACGCAGGGCTGCCATAATATGACAGCCCTATTTTCGTTTCCGTTCAGATTTACTTTGCCGCCACCGACCTGAAGAAAATCTCCGCGTCCTTCCAAACGGTGTAGTCGCGAGCATAAAGCAAATTCAGTTGGTTGACAAAACCAGGGTCGGCGATGACGTCCTTGTCCAAATGCGAAGCGGGACTATAAACGCCCTTGCGAATCTTGGGCAGCTTTTGGGTCTCATCGGCGGGCGAGCAATAACCCACCCAAGTCTTGCGACCCAGCAACACCAAAATGGCGTTTTTCAGGAACTTGACGGGCTGCTTCACCACTATAGCCAAAGGCAGCCAAAAGACAATGCTGAATAGGCTCGTCACCACGTCAAATAGGCGTTTGTTGCGGCGGTTCGAGGTAGTGTCAATCGCCTTGATGTCAACGGTATAGAGGTCGCCGCGCGTGTTGATGCTGTTGCTGCCGATGATGGATAGGCTGTCCTCAGGCGCAATCTTGTAGTCCACGTTGGTGGCGTGCCAGTCCACCATCTTGTCGATGATGACCTGATGCGGCACGTCCTTCGAGCAGAAGATGACCTCCGTAATCTTATAAATCTCGATGATGTCGGGCACTTGCGCGAGGTTGCCGATGAAGCCCTCAGGAGCCTCGCCTTGCGTCTCTGAGCTCACCAAACCGATGAAATCCGGCTTGATGGACGTGCTTTCCAGGATAGAGTTGACGCGTTGCGTCTCCTCGGGGCTACCGATGACCAAAAAGCGTTTCTTCTCCGTCCGCTTCGACTGGAAGCTCTCGTTGCCCATCAAAATGCCGATGAATCGTGTGAGGCTCATTTCCAAGGCCAACCAAATCATGCCGAAAAGTATCAAGGCGCGCGAAAAACGTAGACTTTCAGGCAACAAGGCGTATAACACCAAGATCACGGCGCTACCGAAAGCCACGCCGAGGATGGCCTTTGCGATGCTGTACGGCTTGTCGTAACCACCTGTGAAATAAGTGGATAGCAACCAAATCAAGATGTAAACTGGCAAAACCACCGCAAACAGCATCGTCGGATAGCTACCCGCTCCGCCATAAATCGTGCCTCGCCCCCAGAAATAGCTGATGGCCGCCAAGCCGCCATAGCCTAGCACCGCATCGAGGAACGGGATGGCCGCCTTGTGGAAAAACTGCGACACCAAAGCAAAAAACGCCTTGATATAGATGGCAATATTAATAAGGAGTGAAAACGAACTCGCCCACGACTTGCCAAAATGCTTCTTGGCGAAAATCTCCATGGCGCGATAGAACACAAACACATAGTTGACGCTGGTTTTCTTGGTGCTCTCGCCCTTGTAATGGATGATGCGCGTCTCGGGGAAATAGTAGTTCTTGTATCCGCCCTGCGTGATGCGATACGACAGGTCAATGTCCTCACCGTACATGAAGAAGGTCTCGTCGAGCAAGCCAACCTTGTCTAAGGTTTCGCGCCGCATCAACATATAAGCTCCGGCCAAAATCTCAACCTCGTTGGTCTCGTCGTCGGGGAGATGGCCCATGTAATAGCGGGCAAAACGCTTGCTGTGGGGGAAAAGCTTGCACAGGCCACACATCTTGTAGAAGGCGGTCCTGGCCGTGGGCAGGCCGCGCTTCGACTCAGGCAGAAACTGTCCCTTGCCGTCCACCATCTTCACGCCGAGGCCGCCCGCGTCGGGGTGGCTGTCCATGAAGGCGAGGCACTTCGAGAAGGTGTCGTCCTCCACCACCGTGTCAGGGTTGAGGAGCAGTACATACTCGCCCGTCGAAATCCTAATCGCCTGATTGTTGGCCTTCGCAAAGCCCACATTGTCCTTGTTGGCGATGACTTTCACCTCAGGAAACTTCTGTGCCAGCATCTTCAACGAACCGTCAACGGAGTTGTTGTCCACGACAAACACCTCACCCTCAATGCCTTGCATAGCGCGACGCACCGAATGCAGGCATTGCTCGAGGAAGTACTCGACGTTGTAGTTGACGATGACGACAGACAGCTTCATGCGTTAATGGATCATTTTGGGGAAGGATGTGAGTCGTAATTGACCTTGACTGCCTTGATATGGGGGCCATCGCTCTCCTCAAGGCCATCGCCGATATTCTCCAAACCGCAGGCATTCAATATCTTGGCTTTCAAGTCCCTGTTCTGCATCCAGCCGGTGAACTGCTCGGCACCTGGACCGTAAGCAAACACCAACACGGGCAGACAGGTGTGGCTTCCAGAAGAATAATCGAACACGACATGGGTGTATTTGCCTTGCGGGTCAGGCAAAGTCAGGCCACCGGTCTCGTGGTCGGCAGTGACGACGACGAGGGTGTTGCCGTGCTCCTCAGCATAGTCCAAGGCCACCTTGATGGCATAGTCGAAGTCCATCATCTCGTCCATCATCCAAGTGGAGTCGTTGGCATGGCAGGCAAAATCGATTTGAGAGCCTTCCACCATGAGGAAAAAGCCGTTTTCGGCACCGTCAAGGGTCTTGAGGGCGGTCTTCACGGCGCGAGGCAGGAAGTCGCCGCGCACATCTGCATGAGGCATGTGGTTATCGTTGGCTATCACCGCGTATTTCTTGCAGGTCACGTCGATGTCGGCGAGGGTGTCGTAAACCTTCCAGCCCAGCTCGTTCTCCATGCGCTCAATGAGGTTAATGCTGTCCTTGCGCTGGTTGAAGTGCTTCATGCCGCCGCCGATGATGAGGTTGAGGTAAGGATTCTCGGCCATCTGCATGGCGATGTCCTCATATTTGCTGCGTTTCGGCACCTTGGCGTAGAATGTGGCAGGCGTAGCATGAGTGACATAGCTCGTCACGACAATGCCCGTCTCTTTGCCTTGCTCTGCAAAGACTTCAAGCATGGTCTTCACCGGAATGGTATCAGGGTTCATGCCGACCATGCCATTCTTGGTCTTGTGGTCGCTGGCTAAGGCTGTTCCGCCCGCCGCCGAGTCGGTGATGTCGTTGCTCGAAGAATGCGTATCCACCACGCCAATGTAGGGGAACTGGGAGAACGTCATGTCCTCCTTCGAGGCCAACATAGCAGCATACACTTGGGGCAATGCCATACCATCACCAATCAAATAAATGACATTCAAGGCTTTAGGAGGCTCTTGAACCTTTTCTTTCTTGTTGCCGCACGAAGACAACACGCCCAACATGATGAGGGCGATTAGGGTTAAAATAGTTAGTTTTTTCATAGGATTTCAAATCTCGGATTTCATTATTTTTTGTTGCCGATCGCTTTTGGCTACTGGCTTTTGGCAGCTATCATGGAACGGGTGGTTCCCAACCATGCATCGGAGCTGCCAATAGCCAGAGGCCAGAAGCCCCTTTTTTTTGAATTATCGGTATTATTCAGGTTTTATTGTTTCCGCGCCACAACTTTTTTCACCGCCTCCACGATGTCAGGCGTGTCCAAATGATAGAATTTCAGCAGCTCGTCGGGGGTGCCGCTTTGTCCGAACTCGTCGTTGACGGCCACCATCTCCATCGGGCAAGGCGTGTTCAGGGCCAACACCTGCGCGATGCTGTCGCCTAAACCACCGTTGCGTTGGTGCTCCTCGGCGGTGACCACGCAACGGGTCTTCCCTGCCGATTTCAGCACGGCTTCCACGTCCAAAGGCTTGATGGTGTGGATATTGATAAGCTCGGCATTAATGCCCATTTCTTTCAGGATCGGAAGGGCTTGCACGGCCTTCCAAACGAGGTGACCGCAGGCAAAGATGGTCACGTCGGTGCCTTCTTGGAGCATCTGGGCCTTCCCGATGACGAACTTTTCATCCACGGGGGTGAAATTTGGCACTTTCGGGCGACCAAAACGCAGATAGACCGGCCCGTCATATTCGGCGGCGGCGAGGGTGGCGTTCTTGGTCTGGTTGAAGTCGCAAGGCACAATGACCGTCATATTGGGCAGCATCTTCATCAGGCCGATGTCCTCAAGGATTTGGTGGGTCGCGCCGTCCTCACCGAGGGTCAGTCCTGCATGGGAGGCAGCGATTTTCACGTTCTTGTTGGAATAGGCCACGCTTTGGCGGATCTGATCGTAGACGCGCCCCGTGGCGAAGGCCGCGAAGGTGCCCGTGAACGGCACGAAACCGCTCAAGGCCATGCCCGCCGCCATGTTGATCATGTTGGCTTCAGCGATGCCCGATTGGAAGAAACGGTTGGGGAACTCCTTAGCGAAATCGCCCATCTTCAGCGAGCCAGTGAGGTCGGCACAAAAGGCCACCACCTTGGGATTGCGGCGACCCGCCTCAAGCAGGCCTTCACCGAACCCCGATCTCGTATCTTTTTGGTTTTGAATTGTAAAGTCCATATTTTTTCGATTTTTTATTTAACTACGAATTTCGCGAATTATACGAATTCGATTTGCCTTTTAGGACGCAAGCGTCCGAATGAGTACAAATTAACTGTCGATTATAATTCGTAATCATTCGCGACCTTGGTCGCAAAATTTTCGTTAAATTCGTGCAATTCGTAGTTTTTATTGTGTTCATCTTTAGTAATCTCCAAGTGTTTCGGTTAATTGCGACAAAGCATTGGCGGCCTGCTCGTCGTTGGGCGGCGTCCCGTGCCATTTGTGGGTGCCCATCATGAAGTCCACGCCCATGCCCATTTCAGTGTGTGCGAGGATGAGTTGTGGCTTGCCCTGACAGGCGTTCTTGCGTGCAAGATTCAGTGTGTCAACGACTTCCTGCATCTTGTTGCCGTTCATCTCAAGGACATTCCAGCCAAAAGCCTCGTATTTGGCACGCATGTCGCCGAGGTTCATCACGTCATCGGTGGAGCCGTCGATTTGCTTCTTGTTGTAGTCCACGATGGCGACGAGGTTATCCACCCTCTTGGCAGGAGCATACATGGCGGCCTCCCAAATCTGGCCTTCCTCCTGCTCGCCATCGCCCATGAGGACGAAAACGAGGTGCTGGTCGCCGTTCAGCTTCTTGGCTTGTGCCGCGCCGGTGGCCACCGAAAGGCCTTGTCCCAGGGAACCTGAGGCGATGCGAAGCCCCGGAAGACCCTCCATCGGCGTCGGGTGACCTTGCAGGCGTGTGCCGAGACGGCGGAACGTAGCCAGCTCGCTCACAGGGAAATAGCCGCGTCGCGCCATGATGCTGTAAAGCATTGGGCTGATGTGGCCGTTAGAGAGGAAGAACATGTCCTCGCCGTTGCCGTCCACGCGGAACTTGGCGGGGTCGATTTGCATTTGGTCAAAATAAAGGGCTGTGACAACGTCAGTTGCGCCCAAAGAGCCGCCCGGATGCCCCGACTGGCAGCCATGCGTCATGCGAATGATGTCGCGGCGCACTTGGGAGGCGATTCTTTCTAGTTCGTTGATGGTCATGATGAAAGCGTTTTGATTCTGTAGATTTCCGACTGCAAAGCTACGGAAAAAATCTATTCTATCTCTCTTTCATCAACTTTGTTTTTCTTTCGGTCGTAATCCTTTTTCGACTTATGCACTTTCGAAGGCCGCATACTGACCTGCTTACCATACTGCTCGATTTCCTTTTCGCGGTCGGCCTTAAGCAGGGCTTTTATGCTGCTGAATTGTTGCTTTTTGTTCTTTTTCTTTTTGGATTTCATTCGCATTTTTGATTTTGAAAACTGCTGAAACGAGAAATGAAATTTCTGTTTCAGCAAGTTTCGATATTGAAAATTGCTGAAATACACTTTAAATTTCTCATTTCAGCAATTTTCAAAAAAGCAATTTTTTCTATAGCAAACTGATTCTGAGCGTATTCCAGCTTCTACTCCAGCACCCTTCTCATCCCCCTCACCATCTGCTCTTCCATCACTGATACCTTTTCATCAGCTTCAATGACGGCGCAGAGGTCATGTATGAGGTCGAGGCGGTCGGCTTCAGTAGCGGCATATTGGGCCTTGTTTTCACGGATACAGTCGAGGACTTCTATGTCGCTCATCTTATCAAAAAGCTCTTCAACTTTTTCAACCGTCTCGAAACCAGTCTTTTCGAGCATCACTTTCACTTCTTCCGATTGGATGTTTCCATCGATGTTGGCGGCGTAGAGCATCACCATTTCCTTGAATTCGTCTTTGTTGAGTGTCATAAGAATATGTGTGTTTGTTTATTTTTTCGTTCGCTTTTGCTTGCCATACTATTTACTTATTCTGAAGTTCCTTTTTCTGAGATTATCATTTTACCACCAACTTCCGATAACAGGCACCCTTCCCTTCCACCGTAATCCTCAGCACATAAACACCTGACTCATCGGGAGCCTTAACGGTACCTTGAGGTAGTGATTCGGTCTGGTTCTTCTCCACCACACCCATGACATTGACGATTTCCACTCGGACTTCGCCCGTTTCATCTGTCATTCCGATACTAACGATTTGGCCTCGCTCCACGGGATTCGGGAAGATTTGCAGGCTGTTAGCCCATTCGCCCACGCCCGTGTTGCGGAAACGAACCACGAATGGCGCCTCAGAGCTGCCGACGACGGCATCCATCTCATAGGTCAAAGTTTCAATTGCGTCGTGATACTCCTCGCCCGTCTCGGCATTGTAGAGCGCGAAGCAGAGATTGTCAACTTCCTCGCCAGCAATGGTCAACAGAGCCATATAACGGTCAAGCGGTTCGACGTACATCATGGCCACGCTGCCACGACATTCACTATTGGCGAAAACGGCCAACTCGTAATTCTTGCTGTTGAGTTCCTCACCGTCCAGCTCGACAACAGCCAATACCATCATGTTGGTTGGATAGGCGCTGTAGTTGGCATTCCAATGCGTTTCAACAGCGTTAGCCTCAATTTCTGTCATCCTGCTTGGTGTGGCATAAGTCAAGGTGACAACCTCACTGTTGTTTGACTTGTACATCAGGCCAATGCCAGGCGTGAGCGTGAGCGAACCGTACCACTGACCTCCCATGTACATTGCAGACACGTTTTGCCCCTTGACCACATCGTTCGGCTGCGGCGTGTGGTTGGCCAAGGCTTCTGCAACGGTCATTTGCTCGGCGCAAGGATAGCCAATCCACGTCCAGCCCGAATTGAGTGTGATAGGATGATTCTCAGGGGTAGCCGCCGAACCTGTGATGTCTACTGCAACTTCTTCGTCGGACTTCACCATGTAACCTCCTTCGTTGTTCATGTTCAGCGAGCCAACCCAGTTGTCGCCCATGTGCATGGTGGATTGCGTATGCGACTTGATGACAACGCCACTCTCGCCCAAGCCTGTCTTCAATTGGTCCAGCACGTCATTGCCCGATGTTTCAACGTATGGACTCCACCAGGTCCAGCCGTTGTTGAAGTCGGTCGTCTGGGTGATGGCTTCCCCTATCTGCACATGCACCGTATTTGACGGGTCGGACTCCCCGCCGAAGTAGTTGGTGGTGACATGATAGTCGTATATGCCGTCAGGCAGGTTTGTATCAGTATAGGTGTTGTCGTTCAGGTTGGTGGCCACGGCTTCGCCGTTGCGGTAGAGGTTGTAGGTGTATGTACCGTCGGTGAGGTAGGTCTTGATGAGCCAGGAACGTAATTCATTTTGACTAAAATTATAACGCCATGTTACCCCATCGTATGAATACAAGCGCGCATCTGTAACATCATCATAGACACAACACGAAGCAGGTCTGCGGACATTGGAATGAAACACTATCCAAAGATCCTGTGTATAGTCAATCTCAATGGGCGTGTCGAAAATGATGTCCTGCCAACTCCCAGCAGTTGCAGTATAATTTTGCTGATGCAACAATTCTGTTGGCTGCATTTCATTGCCATTATAAACAAACAACGTGTATGCTCCTTCTGTACGGAAATAGAAAGACACCTTCTTGACACCCATCCCTGTATATTGTTGCAAGGTGGACACTGGGTAACGGTGAGCCCAATAATAATCAGGGTTGTCATTCTGGTTTTGATTGAATCCACCACCACCTATACAATAGCCAAGACCATATTGAAGTGTAGCACTTTCTGAGGTGTAGGAGCCGTCGGTAATGTAAGTCTTCATCATCCATGCCCTTTCGTATGTCAAACGTTGCCAATTCAAAACACCTGATTGGGTATTGGAATACAATAAGGCATCATAATGTCCGGAACCAGAATAATAGCACATAGATGTAGGTTTATAAACAGAAGAGTAAAACACAATCCAAAGGTCTTGTGTGTAGTCAATTGTGACAGGAGATGGAAAGAGGATTTCATGCCATCCTCTATAGGTAGCATTATAGCTCTGTTGATACACCAATTCGGTCACATTTGTTTCATCACCTTTATAAATACCAACAGTATATTCACCAAACTTATCCGAACGGACATAGAACTCAACTTTCTCTATAGCCATTCCTGCATATTCCTGTAACATGGAAACAGGAAAGCGTTGCGCCCAAGAAGTTCTAGTGCCTACTGAATCGGTGCCTCCTCCACCAATACTGTCATATACTGTTGCGTATTGCAACACAGCACTTTCAGGACTTTCGATTTGCCATGATAGGTCAACATTGTTGCCATTTACGGACGCTTCCAAGTCAGTTGGTGCCGAACCCGAAAAATGCACATCAGCAACTGAAACATTCGATCTTAGCGACATGGTGCCATCAGATTTCACACTCTTCACATAATATGAATGAACACCATATGTGACATTATTGTCGATAAAACACGTACTATGAAGATTATTGGCAATCAAATTCTCATCACAATAGAGCTTATAATAGGATGCATCAGAAACAGTTGACCAACTGATTGTTACATTTTGATTATCGACAGTAGTTGCTACATTGATTGGCGGAATGATGGAGGTAGGATTTGGATAGCAATTAAAAACAGCCGTGTTTTTGTGGTCATAGTCATTCCCAACATAGATGCCACCTATGAGATAATATCCGTCATAGCTTCCCGCCCAATCAAAATTGAAATGAAAATAATCGTTTTCATCATAACCATCACAAATGAAAATGTGTCCAAGGGTGTCGGTTACGTCACGTCCACGATATATCACAGGGCGACCAAAATCAAGATCATCTTTTATCATTGACTTCCACGTTGCATCATCATAATCTGACTTTTTTTTATAAGTAGTCGTTGGAGAGTAATCGAAATGATCAATTAACGCAGAGACAATTTTTGATGGGTCAGTATAACTGTTTTTGGGTCCAAATCTCATATGAAGAGAAACAGCACATTGATAAATCAAAGTGGCAACAGCCAAGGCTTCCGCATCATTGTATCCGTTGGCATAAACGTTTTTCATGTTGTCCCAATCGTATATAGTCTCGCCGAAATTGGCATATTGTGGGCCATATTCTGGATGGTTAGGTTGTTGCGCCGTATCTTCGCCTATTCCTCTAACTGGGTGTTCCCAATAGTTCATCAATTGCGACATAGCACCTGCACCACATCCTCCCCTGGCATGACCATCAGGTCCTTGAGAGTCTGCAGGACAAAGATTGTTGAACGGTGCTTTCTTATGCGACCATTTCGTTTTAATAAGCGGCATTACTCTCGTTCTTGTTTTCGGTTCTAGTCCTCTCCCATTGAGAAGACACTTCCATTCCGCTTGAACATCTGATGATGCTTCAACCCTTGTATCTGAAAGTGCTACCAAAGCATCCTCATACCGCATCAGCCAACAAAAGACCTCTTGTGGCATCCCGTCTGTTTCGAAAGCATTTTCCGTAGAATATCCCAACACAGGATGCACACAATCATCGCCAGCAATGATGACAAAGCAATTCTCATTGCCGAAGATATAAAAGTTTTGGAACGATGCTCTTTCGGCAAAGTCAATCAATTGGATTTGCGGATTGCCTTCCATCTTGGAATTGAGGAAGGATTGAGCGGCAGTTTGAGCGGTTTGGATAGTGACGTTTTCAGCAAACACCATGGAGACCACTGCAAAAAATAAAGGCAGTAAGATAATACACTTTTTCATTGTTTTGGCATTCCTTTCTTATCAAAAACAATACAAAACTTATATGATTCAACATATCTCTTATGTATGGAACCACAATGTTGCAAAAATACAAAAAAAATGGTTGCAAAGTCATCCCCAAGACCTTGCAACCAAAAAAAGTTCATAATCTTTACAGTTTCTCACCACATTCGTTCCCCTTGCTGTCCAAAATCACGGCACCCAACGGGCCATCACAGTGGTAGCGGTCAGGGCCAATGGCCGTGATGCTGGAGTATGATGGTGGCGTAATCATATTGCCATTCCTATCCATCAAACCATAATTCCAGTCAATGGTACGGTATCTCAGGCAGTTGGCTGTGGCTGATTTCATCACGCCCTCTTCGTCATACTCATCGGTGGAATACTCCATTTTCTCGACCTCGTCGAAGTTACATGGATTGATGATGTGGCATTCAAAGTCTAACACCTGATTAAGGTGGTTGAGATGGCGCACAAAGATGCAGCTATCCTCATGGTGGACGGTGATGTTGTCGTACTCGATGGGCAGAAGCATTTGGCCTTTTGCATCGAGTAGGCCATAATTCCAATCACGGTCTTGAACCAGCCAAAATCCTTTCGTGTCGTATGAAATCTCGTAGTATTGTGGCTCCACCACCCATTCGCCATGCTTATCGATGAGGCCAAAGCGACCGTTTTCGTCGTACATGATGCAAAGACCGTTGTGGAAGCAATAGTCGTCGTTACGAATACCGTATGGGAACACCTTATCCATTGCGTTTTGCCCAAAATGGTCAATGAAGTGGAGCGTCCCCTGCTTATAAACACAAGCCAAGCCATCGGAGAATATCCACGCCTTGTCGTATTGCGCAGAAATGACGGCTTCTCCTGTGAAGATGTTGAAATAGCCACGTTTGCGTTTCTCATCATAGCCAGTGCAAAAACAAGCAAGACTGTCGCCGTCGGACGACTTACAAATCCAGCTAATCCCCGTCAGAGTGCGCCGTCCCGTCTTCATGTTGTACAGATAGTTGGGAGAGCCGTCGTGATGGACGATGTATGGGCTGACATACGTGTTACGGTAGTCATGGAGATAAGTCGGACTGTTCACCATTCGACGATAATTACGGTCGCTAAGGAGATCGCCTACTTCATCAACGATTAAAATGGTGAGTGCCACAGCCACATACAATGTAACAATTGCTGCACTTGTGGCAAACACATACCACAAACCGCGTGCGAACTTGTTCTCGGCCTTGTAGCCGAACATTTTGGCCACCCAGCGGGCGGCTTGCATGAAGAATGAATTTTGTTTTGACATAACTCTTTTGTTTTTGAGATTTCAAAGACAAAAGAGACAAATGGGATGTATAATCTAACAGCATGGGATGAAAAAAGTCTAAACAATCCTAATTCCCAACTTCCTCACCAACTTAATCGTATTTTTGGCCATTTGCCTATCATATTCCTTTTCGCTATCAGGCAATGCAGAGTAAGGAATAAGGTCTGGATGTTGCTTCTTGGCATCATCTCGAACTGGGCCATAAGTCCAACCCTCTTTCATTCGGGCAATCGCCCACACATCGTGGGCATTCTCGGCAATAGCTTCAATAAGTTCATTCAGTTCATCGCCCAAAGGAATGTTGTCCAAATTGATGGGCTGAGGATTGTATTCATCCACAGACTGAAGCACGCGCACCATATAGTGTTGGGATTCCTTCCAAGCGTTCTCGAAGGTTGACAATTGATAATTGATAATTGACAATTGAGACGGGTCGTACAATGAGACCGAATTGGTTTCAATGTCAATAGCGGTCACCACCACGGCATGGTTAGCAGCATCTTCCTCATCGGGAAGTTCGGGATAAAGCTTGTCACGGTCGAGAGCCACAATGACATCATTGTCGAAGCGCAAAGCCTGGGCTATGTCATCAAGTGTAGCATCATATTTTCTAATTACCATTAGGCCCTCGTGTGCCAACAACTGCCCAATGGAATGGAGAGGTGTACCTTGAGCCTTAAGCCAACAATTCACGCGGGCAATGTGGAGCAAGTCGCTTTCCTCAAAAGCAATGTCACGGCGGCGTAGGATATATGCCTCGCACATCACGCTGCAGAGGTTCTCGCCGCTCTCGGCGGCCATCTGCATCATGGGCAGAACCATTTCGTGCTCTTCGTCAAAGCTTATTGCCAAATCAAGCGTTTCTCGCAAAACAGGGTCGGTTTTCAATGCTTGCAGCACTTGCATGATCTCAGTTGGTGAGGCCTTGCCTTCAAGATAGGCGGCCAACAGCTCGTCGGATATGTGATTATTATTGTTTGCCATAATGATGAGCGTCTTTGAGTGCGACTTGGGTCAATTGCCGTATCGCGCGTTTCTTGATATTATATAGGTTTGCATTTGTGATATCCATCTCTTTAGCTATTCGTCCCGGCTCCATGTCATCTACGATAAGCTTTCTGATTACGAAAGCATAGCGTTGGTTAGGCATGGCCGAAAGCAACCGCTCCAAGTCTTCCTTTGCATTATCGTACACATTGGTTCTCATGGTGTCAATATCAAGACCATCATAAGGAGGTTCTTTGCTTTCGTCATCTATCACTCCGCCGTCGTTCCTCAGCCTGATGAAGAAACGGATGGCCAAAACCTTCAACCATTGGTATACCGAACAACGGAACTGAAAACTCCTCAACTTAAGTGCATCGTCTGCCATCAAGTAGAGATATAACTCGTTCACAAGCTCATCGTATTCAGCCCTATGGTCGAAGACTGTGTTTATGATACCAAAGAGCAAGGGCTTACATCGTTCGAAAAAGAACTCCTTCGTGATGTTTCGGTCTTTGTCGATGAGGCCTTGTATGATTTCCCTGTCGTTCATTCTTGGTTCATTTTTTCTCTTGCTTCTCGTAAATATCTCTCACTGCCACCAGCACGCTGATTTCTGCAAGGATTTCACGAACCTGATCGATTTGCTCTGGAGTGGCCGACTGCTCGAAAGCCTTGAGACTGGCTATGACACGTGACGATTGCTCTTGAAGCTCCTCTTCGGTGACTATGCCATCTTCTATAATCTTTTGGAACGAAGGCTGTTCCATGATAAGCTCGTCTATGTTTAATATGCCTTCTTCTTCAAAAAAAGTATTCATGATGCTGTGTTTTGTGTTATTTGGTTAAGTCGTGTCCGCATACGGTGCAGAAATGGTCACCTGGTGTATATGGTGTACCGCAATTGAGACAGTTGTGGGCTTTCTTGGCCTTTTCAAATTCGCCGTTCCTTTTGGCTTCTTTGAACTGCTTCGACCCCTCCTTGAACAGACCCTTCATATCCTCACGTTGCATGATTTCTTCGATGATCTTCTTTGTGCTATCTTTATCTGAAACATCAATGGAACCATCAGGTTTCACCACGCGTGAAACTAATTTAAGATAGATATAGGCCGCTGCATAAATTAGGCAGTAACCAATCGCAGCTTCGCCAGCAGCGGCAAGTGCAGAGCCAGCAACAGGGATAAACGCCAGAACACCAGCCACTGCGTGCGCTGCAAGAAGAGCCCCAAACGAAGTGATGATGTTGGTCACAATGGCACTCCCCACGAACTTGACTGTTTCTTCTGACATTGATAGTCCAATGGTTTTGTTGATTTTCACATACGTTGCCCAAACAAAACCCGCTTGAGCAAGAGCCGCCGCCACTCCTCCTCCACCAGGGATAAATGCGGCAAGTATGCTAGCAGCTGCCGATGCCAATGCATAATGGCTAATCGTCTCACTGATGCATGCAATCTTGGTGCCGTCTAAGGTACCTTGCATAGCCTTGTCCAATTCAACAAGGGCTTTAGCTAAAAATGGTGCTATGTTCATATTGTAATGATTTAAAGTTTTTTACCACAGTGTTTACAAAACCTCACCCTCTCCACAATCTCACGATAGCAATAAGGGCAAGAAGGATACTTCTCACGCAACATCTTGTATTGTTCGCTGGCCACCCAACGTAATATCTCACGAATGCGGACGGAAGTGTATGGATGGTCATTACCCATGACAGCATAGGTTTGAAGCACCCTGTTCCATGCCCCGTCCTTGCAGATGGCATCATATTTGTCGGCCTGTTCAGCAAGCTCAACCAGATTGACTTCGTCAGTTATCGACTTTGGGCCACCGGCCAGACGCGACATCACACTGATAATTGCTTTAGGGCCACAGTGAAAAGCCGCCACACGGTCGCAACTGAGTTCGCTCTTGCGATTCCAGTAGAGCAACGCATAACTCACTGGTGCCGCCAACAAACCAAGAATCTCCGACTGCAACATCTCATTAGTCAGCACCGTAGCCACAGTATGGTAAAGCATGTGCCGACAGAGGATATGTCCACATTCGTGAGCAACAACGGCAGTAAGTTCATCCTCGGTAAGCATCTCGACTAATCCAGAAGTAATGGTGATGGCCGTGTAAGTATCGCCAAAGGCGTATGCATTGGGCATAGGATTCATCTCCAAATAAAAGCCAGGCTCTCGGATGCCTAACCGCTGACAGATGGGCGGCAGAATGTGGTAAAGCTTAGGCAGTTGTGTCGGTGAGAGCAGTATTTTAGACGCCATATTGGTGCCGTATGTCAATTGCTCGATTCCGATATCCATCACTTTCTTGACCACGGCAGGCAGCACAGGGATGGATTCCAGTGTCTTCAATGCTGCCGCATCATCGGGGTGGGTAAATTCTGAGGGGGTCATATTGGTTTGTAATCTGTTCACATTTTCTGCAATCATTCCAAATAATACATTCTTCGCTCTTCAACTGTAAGTGGGCGGTCCTTAAAACGCTCATAGGTTTGGTCTATCAGGTCTTGAAGGGGTGAGAACGGAATTAATCCTATAATTCCTTGAGGAAATTGGCATATCAAAATGTGATTAGAATCGGGACCAAAAATAGCATGGTATGCTTTTGTTGGCATTTTTTGTATTACCTGTTTTGTTTCAGCATCCCATATGATCATATTTTGACTTTGATCTGTTGAAATAATGTATTTTCCATCAAGACTAAAAGATGCGCCATTGAAATAATTTGAATGTTCACAAAATGTAAATACGGAAGATTCTTTATCTATATTCCATACTTTTATTGTTTTATCATACGAAGTAGAGATAAATTCCTTGCTATTATTTGGATTGAATGTAATGGTATTAACCACATTTGTATGTTCATGAAATGTTCGAACCAGTTCTCCGTTATTTGAATCCCACATTTTAATAGTACAATCATCTGAAGCAGATAATATATATTTCCCATCCGGACTATACAACACACAATTAATAGCTTTTTTATGTCCTGGGATTGTTTGGATTTCTTTTCTTGATTCAACACCCCAAATCTTAATTGTTTTATCCCATGAAGCAGAAACAATCAATTTCCCATTTGGACTGAATGCTACAGATGATACATAATCAGAATGTCCTATGAAAGTATCTAATATTTGCCCTGTTGTATCCCAAATTCTAATTGTTTTGTCACGAGAAGCTGTTGCGATTCGTGTACCATCAAGACTAAATGAAGCAGAAGTAATCTGATCAGAATGACCTGTAAGGACACAAGTTATTTTTCTTGTATCAGAATTCCATACCTTTAATGATTTATCAATTGATGGTGCTACTATCAGTTTTGAATTAGGACTATAAATGAGTTCCCTTGTATAATTGGAACGATTTTCTATCGGCAAAATTTTTTGAACTTGAATTAATTTCCAAAGCCTAATAGTTCTATCATTAGATACAGAAATAATAAAATCGTCTTTCGGAGAAAAAATTGCTGAATTCACTCTTTCATTATGTCCTATAAGAGTATCCATCACTTGCCCTGTTGTATCCCATATTCTAATCGTTTTGTCACAAGAAGCAGACACGACACTTCCTCCATCATGACTAAAAAAAACAGAGTTAACAGAATCATCATGTCCAATTAATGTATGTATCACATGTCCAACGGTGTCCCATATCATTACAGTTCTATCATATGATGCCGAAACAATTTTACTCCCATTTGGACTATAAGCGACAGAAACAACATTACCTAAATGTGCTGTAAAGGTATGAATAGCAAATTGAGTTTCGCCATAACCATCCCATATTTTTATAGTTTTATCTCTCGATGCAGATGCAATTCTTTCTCCATTTGGACTGAAAACCGCACTAACCACACTACCATTATGCCCTGTTAGTCTAGCTATCATTTTCTTTGTATCAACATCCCAAATTATTAATGATTGATCACTAGAAGCAGAAACAAGACGATTCCCATCAGGGCTATAAGAAACAGAGTTTACATAACCACTATGTCCTCTTAAAGTATCTATGATTTTCCCAGATTTTGCATTCCAAATCCTAATGGTTTTGTCAGAAGAAGCAGAAGCAAGGTAATCCCCATTTGGGCTAAAAGCAACAAAATTAACATAACCCTCATGACCTATAAGGCGATGTATAACTTTTCCAGTTTTAAAATCCCATATAATAATTGTCCTATCCCAAGAGGCTGTCGCAACACGATCTCCTATAGTATCAAAGGAAACAGACTTGACAAAACTATTATGACCATGTAACACAAATGGATTATGATTGGTTAAAAACCTCAAGGCTCTTTCCGCCTCAGGTGTATATGGTTTCGAAGGATGCCTGGAAGCCAGTTTTTCAGGCAATACATTTACAGCCAAAAGTGTTGCCAAATAAGAATCTTCCCCGGCTAGTGAAACAGCTTTCTCCGCCACAAATCTGGATTGAATCTCCATCGTTTTCCAATTAGCCATTAAAGCTCGCTGCCGCTCCATATACATCCAAACAGCGACCCAAGCCATGACTATAAACGCAATAAAACTTGCAACAACGATACATGTTCTTTTTCTCTTCTTTTCTCTCTCCTCAAAAGCCCTTCGATCTTCAAAAACGGCCATACCCAACTGATCATGTAACAGTTCTACTTGATTCTGCCCGACATCATGCAATATTTGGGTTTTATCTTCCATCAGTCTTTGATAATCGCCACCGAGAGCGTTTTTTACTTCTTCGACATCTGCATGCTTACGAGTACCATCTGCGTAAATAAGACACTCTTGAAGGTATCGCACCTTGTCGCTAGCCAATCCTCTGATAGCGTCTTGATAATACACCTCCATGACATTTTTTATCCATTCTCCCTTATTGTCTTTCCATATTCTGCACAAATCATCCATCTTAATCTTTTCACCCTGCTTATTATCATAAGTTCTTGCACAAATCAAAGAAAGCAACAAGGTGTCGATATCGCCTTCTTCGTTTGGTGTTGCTAACTTGATAATTTGTTTGGCAACACCATTTCTCTCTTCTTTTTCAATGCAATCTTCCCCAGGAATTAGAATTGCATCCATGGCACCATGCTCAGAAAGGCTACGTAAGCGATAACGGCATCGTTTTAATTCAGAAAGATAATTGTTATCAATACTATCTTCCAACCTATATAGTGCATCCTCACGGATGGAGATTACAAAACGAAAGTTAAAATCGTATTCATACCATACATCACCAACATATCGTGGAGCGAGCGCATGGCTTTCGTCCATTAAATATGCAATTTGACGCAACAACGCCTCTGTTTCTGCTTTGCGGTCACGCAACACCTCCTCGAATTGGTCGAGTCCAATGACTGGAAACACTGCATATTGAGATAAAGCATCTTCGCTTTTGACGAAGAAACGGGTACGGGCAAAATAACTCCACAAATAATTGGGTTGAAGTGGGTCTTCTGGCAAAGGCACAAAGTCAAAAGTCTGCGTATTACCCTCTTTTAGTTTTATAGCTTCCTTGGTTTTGTCGATAATACTCTGTTGGAAGCTACAATTGGCGGCATCAATTGACAAGCGAATACTCACTGGCAAATAACGCTTCTCCCTAAGATGCGGAAATACGCCAGCGTTGAGCAAAGAGGTCTTTCCCGTTCCACTTTTGCCATATAACGTTACAAATATGTTGTTCGTGATTAAATGAGTTACGTCGTCTATCTCTTCTTCTCGACCACAGAATTGTTTTTGCTCACGACCCTCGCGCAATACTTTTTCAGAGTCTTCGTATGAGGCAAGTCCTGCCCACGGATTCCCATTGCTTATTGTGCTTCCCATAGTCAAATTAGTTTTTTAAGAGATTGTCAATAGATTTCTGAAGTTTCCTTAACCCATCAGGTTCCACAAGTTCAATGCATGACTTTGGACCTCCGATAAAGTTTTGAAATGTCTCATAATAATAGCTTTCTCTCGGAGAAAAGCCTTCTGCTGCCAATGGAATAATCTCCAAATTGGGCTGTTCTAGAGCCCATTTCCATTCTTTGTTATAAAAATTATTCATCCTATTATTGGCTAAATCATCCGCAATACTTGGTGTAAGAAACAAGACAAATACTTTTGCGTTTTTTATGCCTTCAGGAATCTCGATTTCATAATTGTCGCCACCAAGTATATTTTCCTCGTCAAACCAAAGATTAGGATACAATGGTTGAAGCTTCATAAATAGTCTTCGTGCCATTCGTTTATCCCGATTACAATAGGAAAAGAAAATAATCCCACGGCGGCGTAATCTAAGGACTTGGTCTCGGTATGGATTGGTCTCATCTAGCGAAGTGAGAGCCGAATGGATATTTCGCATAAATCTGCGGGTAGGCTCTTCTTCCCCATTAACGTTTCCTTTGGGATGAGTAAACACACGTGCATTGAAAAAATATGTTTTCAAATTCTTTTCAGATCGGTCATTCTCGTCAAAAACGATGGCAATCTCGCCTTCTCGTTGTTTGTTTTTTTCACGTCTTAAAATATACCAGAAGAACCGGAAGTACCAGTCATCGAATTTACAGCCTAAAGAAAGCAAGCGCCTGCTTTGTATAAACTGCATCATTTTATTGCTTCTTGCATCAAAACCCATCCATCGCTCTATGGTTTGGATATAATCGAAGTCCTCTCGTGCATATTTCTTATCTTCTTCCTTTTCACATTTTCCAAATGCATAAATAAGGGTCGGTTCATTGTAATCTTTAGGTTCTTTATATTCGGTCAAAAGGTTTTGAAATCCAGATAATGACGACACATCCCAAATATTTACAACATTAAGTTGCTCCTCCCAAATCTCACGCATTAAAATCTCTATATAGCTATCGAACGTTGTAGTGATAACCACTTTGAAAAGCTTAGTTCGAAGCAGATTTCGTAATTCTTTCGAAATGTCTTCAATCACCATGCTTTTTTTAAACTTCTCCAATGAAAGCAAATTGCGAATAGGGTCAATTTCCTCATTGAAATGTAGAAAAAGCTCATTAAAGTTTTTGTAATTAGTACCTAATGCTTGGTTGATGGAATGCAACAAATATTTGTTGATATCCCCAGAAGGTTCAACCTTAGTATCTAGAATTATTCCATTTCCAATAACCAGTATGTAATCGTTATTGAACACTTCATCAATGAACTTGACCATATCAAAAGACAAGTCTTGCAAATCATTTATCGAATGATTATAATCGTTCTCATCAGGTGTGAATGCCATAGCTGTTGATTTTTAATGCTTCAGATAATATCTCCTAAATTCTTCACAATCAGGATGTCATATTTTTTGTCAGTTTCATTCAGTTCTCGATAAGGTTCAATGCAATAATGTTTGAACTGTTTCTTCAACTTTTTCAGCTCTTTTAATCCTTCGGCGTCACCTTGCTTATCTCTTTCCGATTTCGGCAAAGCCTCAAAACCCATAAGCAGTTTCTCGACATTCCAGCGGTTATGTTCGGTCACGGCAAGCAACTGGATCTCTTCCTCTGTAAGTTGGGAACGGTTGCCTACGCTACGAAGTTTCACACCGATATGAGATGCAGAGTATATGTTTGACATTTGGTCGGCATATTTCATGTTTCTCCATTGTCGATCCAATTCCTCTTGGTCTGAGGTCATAAAAGCATAGTCTTCACCTCGATTGTAAATGTATCCGATACGTTTGCCTTCACTGATTCGCCTACGGATGGATGGGTCATAGCTTTCTTTGACGCTTCCAAACGGGAAGATGTTCTTAAACATAGCTATTTCATGATTCGCTGTTTTCAGCATTTCCTCACTTTCAGGTTGGAAAACGAGAATGGGGATAGTTTTCACAAAATCAACCTCTGTCTTTTCTTCATCTTTGTATTCAATAGTGTGAAACTCACTGGGAAGATAAAGCGCGGCGGCAATGTTCTTGTCAGCTTCTTTTTGGCACATGGCAAGGGTGAGATATGTTTCCCCTTTCTGATTCTTTTGATAATAGTCCAACAGCAGTTCGCGGATTCTACCATCCGCTATATTACCGTCAATAAAATCCCATTCAATGTCAAGGAAGTCTCCGAAAACCTCATCTTTTGAAATGTTGTAGATATCTTCATGCTTTTTTCCATTCTCATCAATAAAATTGACTTTGGAGAGGCGGAACAAATTATTGAGATGGGATGTCAAATAGGCCATTTCATCTTTCATGTTCGGAGTGATGAAAGTGATTCTAGTACGCCGTTCATTGTTCTCACCCCAAGTGCCATTGTCATTGCGTATGACAAAATTGGGGAAATGGCAAAGATGAGCTGCCGTAGTAGCCAGTGCGTATGATATTGCGGTCGTCCCATAAAGCACAAAATGTACTGTTCGGTCATGGTCTTTATCTTTACTGATTCCATCGCGATCCAAAGCTGGAAAGAATTTGTTTTCATCACCATTATGAACCAACACTCGTTGGGCGACCGACTCTAAACGGTTGACAATAGTGGTGTCCAAACACGAATCCCCGTCAGCTTCCTCCTTGTGGCGGAAAATGTATGCAGAACTAGCGCGATTGAACATCAGGAAACACGGAATGCCCTTTCGGTTTGAGCACAATTCCTTTGCCAAATTCCAACAGGCCATATTGGTTGAGTCGTGTTCAGGGTCGTTGGGATTCTCGCCGACAATGTAAATGCGGGAGGCTTTATCAACATGAACACTTTCCAGCGACTCCTTCTCATCACGCAAGCCTCTCAGCACAGTGATTTTGAGACATTTTTTCTCGTCTTCAGATAAGGCACCATAAATCTGACGGCGGATTGTTTCAGGTTCGTCGGTTGACAAAACGACAAAATCCAGTTTGCGGTATTCCGGTTTTTTATAAAGCTCCTTTATCATGGGACAAATCATTTTGCTTCCACCGAGAAAGAGAATGTGGTCTGTGAAATAATAACGCACATTTCCGTTCCTAAAGGCTTCAAGACGGTTCCTCAACAAATTACCCAAGTATGTGATGACAAATCCTGAAACCAAGAAAGTACCAACAAATACTAATACGACTTGCCATCCGAATGGCAAAGAACTTTTTTCTGTGATTCCATTTGACTTGAGAATCATGCCGATGGTCTTTTGGGTAATAGTCAATTCATCGTTTTTTGAGATAGGAATGGTAGGTACACTATCACTTTGGCCAATCGCAGGAGAAACCGAATTGCTTAACCCCATGCTTTTTAAGGCAGCACAACCGTACACAGAATCTGATGCTATAGGTGCAGGAACAACCAATTCTTGTTTGTTTTGCAAAACATCATCGGTTGATTCTGGAAAGAGCCAATTCCCCAATATGGTAAAAAAAAGCACAGCGACAGACAGGAATCCAAATACCCAGCAGAATTGCCAGAACCATTTCTTGCTATTGCCAAAGGTTCGATCAAAATACCAAAGGAGTTTGCTGTATGTTTTCTTAATCATGGTGTTGGTAGTTTAGTCATTACTCTTTGAACTGGGCTTTTTGAAATTCTGTTTTTTGTATTTCATAATCGAGTTTTGCTTTTTCCAGCTCATGCTTTTTCTCATACAATTCAGCCTCTCTTTTCTCTTTTATTTTCCGTTCCTCTTCTCTCTTCATTTTGGTGTCTTCCGATTCTTTTTGTCCTTCAGGTTTAATTTGTTCTTCCAATAGTTTGCCGTAGGCATCAATCAATTTTGTTTGCCACTTTTTGTATTCCTGTTGTCTATCCGTGAGATATTTATAAAGGAATTGGATTGTGTTGTAGGCTATAAAGGAAACAATGCCAATGCAGAAAACTGCAAAAATAATCTCAGGCCACGTCTTTGGAATGAGGTCGAAACGTGGAATCCAAAGAAGGATAATCCCCAAAAACAAAATGACTACAGGTAAACAGCAAAGAATCCATACAATCCAAGGTTTGGGACGAAATTCCTTTAAGTCAGAGTTTAATCCTCTAGTTAAATCTTGTAATTTATTTGTACTCATAATAATAAAGTTTAAATTTCACTATTTCTCAATCTTCCATCCCAATTTCCGGATGGCTTTCAGCGTCTCCATGGAGGTGACGCGGTCGTATTCCTTCTCGCTGTCGGGAAGTTCGTTATAAGGGATGAGACAAGGGTGCTGCTTCAGTCCGTCGTTACGAACAGGACCGTAGGTCCAGCCTTCGGCGATGCGGCCTGCCGACCAGTTGTCATGCGTGTTTTCGGCAAGAAGCTCCACTAGTCCGAGAAGCTCTTCCGAAAGTTCAACATCGGTGGTATCGATGGGATTGGGGGTGTAGGTTTTGCTATTCATATTTGTTGATGTATTTATTGTTTTTCTAATATCTTCCATAAAATCGCACCGCAAAGCGGTCAACAAGTCTTCCGCGTAACGTTTCAGTAGACCTTTGTAATAGGTCACATGCTTATGATTTGTCTTGGTGAGCCGTTCCCAAAAAGTTATTTCAATGGCATCGTGATAAGCAGACGGGATAATTTCTCGGTCGTCATCGGTCATAAGGTCGCTCAAATGCTTCTTGTCGATGATTTTTTCAAAAGTAGGTGAGCCGCTTGGCGCAATTTCTGCCCACAATTTTTTTAGGTAATCGTAATACTCTGCCTCAATTTGTTTGGGCAAATCAAGACTAAAATCACCGATGGTTTCAGGCCGTTCGATGGCGGCTTCTTGGACAAGTTTGCCGAAGTGCTTATTTAGCAGTTCTTCGGCTTTGTTGCGGCATTGGGATTCTATTTTTTGGAGGGTCATAGTACGTTTGATTAGACGGACAAAGATACGAAACAATTCAATTCAAATGCAAAACAAATTTTGCCAAAATGGAATATAAAACCTGAAAACTGCGGATACGAGAAGCGAAAAGAGCAACTCTGCAGTGCACGGACTATTTTTCCAAATAATACATCCTACGTTCCTCATCCGTAAGCGGTCTGTCCTTGAATCGTTCACGAGTTTGGTCTATGAGCTCTTGAAGTGGCGGAAAGTCGTAAAGACGGAGAATATTTCCATTCAAAATTGACAAAATATGCTTGCCATCTGGACTAAACGAAGCTGAAATTGCTGCTTGACCAGGAGAAAGCCTCAAAAGTTCTTGTCCTGTATTAACATCATACAACAATGTTGATGCTCTTGTCGCGACAAGAAGAAATCTTTCGTCTGGGCTAAATGCAATTGTATTTGCCCCATAATGGGGTCGAACAATTCTTCCGCAATCAAAATCTTGGCATCCTGTCTTCCATTTATCAAGATTCCAAATTCCTATTACTGAAGGTGCTTTTTGAATGGCAATGTATTTATCATTGGAACTAATGGCAATTTTACCAGAAGGGATAGCATATTGTGTAGCGTTCGATGTTTTTTTTGCTGTAGTATAAGAAGATGCCCTCGTGTCTGGATAATAAAATGTATCATACGGTTGAATGTGACTAAAACACACATAGTTGATTACTCTATTGACATAAGTTTTTATCGTACTATCACCAGTTGAAATGTCCCAAATAGTTATTGTACTTGTTTGGTTTCCAGATGTTTCCTCTTTAGCATTACTGATTGCCAATACACTCTTGTTATCTGGGCAGAATGTTGCATAAGACACGTCTTGCATTGACTTTTTTTTGAGCAACATATTACCCGTAGTATCAAAAACGTATAAAGTTCTTGAGGGAGCCAATAATATATACTTTCCATCTGAGCTGAATCCTCCAGAAAGATTGACAAGACATTTTTGATTATCAATGAGATTGCCGTTATCAGCATCCAAAAGACTACCATTGGATACTAATATGGTTCGTCCGTCTAGGCTGTATGTTGCCGAATTAGCTCCATACGATTTTGTGAGATCTCTATATGTTAACATGTCCTCTTCATCTGGAATAAGATTATCTATTCGTACTTGATTATTTGTTGCCGAGAGAATAATTCTATTGTCAGGACTTAAAAAGGCCGTATTGATATTGTTTTCAAGATCTATTTGTCTGACTATATTTCCTTGAGAATTCAAAACACTTAGCATATATTCGTTATGGCTATCTTTTTTCATTTTTTTATCGTTCTGGAAGGCATGTGAACCTATTATTATGTAATTCCCATCTTGACTTAAATTGACGTAATCTATCATACCATTCCCAGGTTGGATTTTAGATAAACTAATTGTGTCTATACATTTGGCTTTTTTTCCATCCCAATCCCAAATAAGAACATTTGTCGCATTGGCTCCTATAATTCGCTTGCAATTGGAAGTGAAGCCAATTTGAGTAATGTTATATCCACCAATACCATGTAATGTATCAATACAATTCAGGTTGCCGTCAAAGACACATGCATAACTCGCTCTTACAATCGGTACAATCCATTTCCCATCGGGACTAAACGTTGTATTCTCTAATCCTACTCGCCATAACTTGTTAGGACAAAACACAATCATAGAATCTATACACATACCTGCAATATCCCAAATTCGAATCATACTATCTTCTGAAGTTGTAACGATTCTATTTCCATCTGGACTCAACGAAACTGAAATAATCCTTTGATTGTGTTTGCAAAGTGTATCAATTTTGCAATATGTACTATCCCATAATAAAATGTTGTTATCAGATATTGAGACAATAAACCTTCCGTCAGAACTAATAGCCAAATTAGTATGGATACCTTCAATCGTATCAATGCAAACACCTGTAGCGGTTTCAAACACTAATAAACCGTCTCCTCTGTGTCTAGTCACAAAATGCTTCCCATCATGGATAAAATACGCAATTGAATTAGCCCACCGAACCACACCTGTATTCGAACTTGCTGCTTTTCTTAACATCATTTCAGCCTCAATGGTGCACGGACGATCTGGATTAGATATTTGTCTTGGTAATACTTCCAATGCCAATAGTCTTGATAAATACGAGTCGTTATTTGTACTACTGTTAAACTTTTCTATCACGTAAGCTGTTTGACTTTTGAACAATTTCTGAGTTTGTTCGTTTAACATATTGCTTTGTGATATTAGTTTCCGATTCTGTTGTAAGTAAAAAACTGTTAACACAAAGAAAAGTAACCCGACAGCCCCATAAAGGATTGTTTTTTGTCTTAGCCTTTTCTTCCTTTCTCTCTCTTCAAACGCCTTCCTCTCCTCATACACTGCCATTGCCAACTGGTCGTGCAACAACTCCACTTTTCCCATATTGCCAAAAGCAAAAAGTCGGTTAGTACTTTGTGTCAGCTGGATGTATGTGGCTTTGCCAAGAGCTTCTTTCACTTCTTCTGCATCCACCTGCTTACGACTGCCGTCATCATGGACGAGGTGCTGCTGAATGAATCGAACTTGATCGGTTGACAATCCTTTAATGGCATCTTGGTAATATACCTCCATGGGATTGTCAATCCAGTTACCTTGTTTGTCTTTCCATATGTTCAAGTCTTCCAAAGAAATCTTTTCATGTTTTTTCTTGTCGTATGTACTTGAGCAAACTAATGAGAGTAACAAGGTGTCAATGTCGCCTTGCTCATTGCGTTGGGCCAACGAAACCATTCGCTCCACCACTTTGTTTTTCTCGCTTTCCTCAATGCAATCCTTTCCAGGCATTAATACTACTTCCTTAGCCTTTTCGGGCTTCATCGGGCGAAGGCGGTAGCGGTTGTCCTTGTAGAGATCCATCGAAAGCTCGTCAATGCTGTCCTCCAACACGAAAAGGAAATCTTCGCGGATGGAAGCCACAAAGCGATAGTTGGTGTCGGTACTGTAACCCTCACTATCAGGCATCTCCAACTCGTCGTTGAGCAAAAGATAAACTTGCTGGAGCAGTAAATCGGCTTTGCGCTTGTCCGCATCGCGAAACACTTCCTCAAACTGGTCGAGGATGATAACGGGATACACCTCGCGCCCTTCGGCGTTGCGGAAGCGCGTGGTAGCAAAGTAGTTCCAAAGATAGAGTCGGTCGCTACCATCGGGATAGTTCAAGGCCACAGTGCGCTCGTCGTTCAAGCCGCTGTTTTTCAACTTTTCGACTATGGCTTCGGCATAGGAAAGTTTTTTGGGTTCCTGGGACAAACGCACATAAAGCGGGTAGTAATCCTTTCTCCGCAGAATTGGGATGACACCCGCTTTCAGCAACGAGGTCTTGCCAATGCCCGAACTGCCGTATAGAGTGACGAACAAATTGTTGTCAATGAGGCGCACCACGTCAAGTGTCTCTTCATCACGGCCACAGAAGAGGTAGCCGTCGTTTTCCTCGTAGGAGGCTAATCCCCGCCAAGGGTTCTTGTTGCTCATTTGTTTTGGATGATTTGGATGAGGTGTTCAATTCTGTCTTTTGCCAACGTAAAAGTGTCATTAATGCTGGCGTTCTTGATGCAACTGGGAAGCTCTTGATGATATTCTTTGGAATAATTGTAATCGCCAACAATAAATGGAACAGTTCGGAAACTGTGTTGTGGGTGGCTGTTTTCGTTGGTTTCCCTTATTTCTTCATGCTTCTTTTCTTCGTTGTTATACCTTTTGTCGATAAGGCTCCACTCGTTTTCGTAATACCATTGCTGTTTTATCGTGCCTGTTGTAATCTGCTCTCTGATGGAAGTGCTTAATATAGGTAAGAACAGCCTGCAAGTATTGATGGCATTAGTGATTCGATCTTTGAATTCGTCGCCATCGTCAAGTTTTTCGTCGTCAATCCAAACTGGAATATTCTCCGCTCTGAGCCTTTCAAATAGAGGCATCGCAATGTATCGATCCTTATGAGAATATGAAATAAACACACCTTGATCCCTCCGAGGCTCTGTGAGCAATGGTAAAGCCTTGTTTATTTGGTCGATGGCATATCCCATAAACTCTCTTGCATCAAGAAAAACCCTCACATTTTCCATTTCCAAGTAATTAACAAGGTTGGGATCTTCGTTCTTGATTTCAACTACAACCTGTTGATTTCCTGAATTTTTTCCTATCTCACCTCGAAGAAGATACCAGAAGAATCGGAACATCCAATCGCTGAATTGAGGGCCTACGGAAAAAATGCTATAGTTGCGCAAGTATTTCAGAAAGCCATTCTGTTCAACGGAATCAAACCATTTCGCTATTTTTTCAATGGCTTGGTTCTCGGAAAGGACAAAACGATTTTTTTCAAGGCTATTGCTTGTGTCAATTTTGCCAAACATATAGCATAGTATAGGACGGTTGACATTGAATTCATCGTATGTGACGGTATTGAAAGCTTGTTTTGCATTTTCAATCTGAATCACATCAAATCCATGATATCCCCATACTTCTTCCATGGCCAATTCAAGAAGAGGATCGATGGCGGTGGTAATAACGATTCGGAAGCATCGGGTCTTTAATAATTGGAGCAAAGAGGGGTCTATGGAGTTGACAAAACCATCTTTGTTTTCCATCAGACGATGCGTTGACTTAAGGACTTGTTTCTTTACATCTTTGTATTTTCTATCTAATTGTGTGAAATTCTTGTATCGTCTTTTTAGGTGGTGATATTCTTCAAGAATCTCGTTTTCTGGAACGGGTTGACCGTTGTCACAGTATTCCGCTTCTATCTCATTAGTGGCAATGCTATATAATGTTTTGTCAAAAAGGAATTGAGTACTGTTTCCATTGGCTTCGGGGTAAACTTCACGGTTAAGTATGACTTCACTGCCAACCACAAGTGCATATTTGTTGAGCAGGCAATCCTTGGCGAATTGCTCCCAAGTGAAATCGATTTGGCCTCGGCCGTGCTGTTCGTTAGGTTTGGTTGTTACGTGCATAGTTGTTAGCGTAAAAGACTTAACATAAAACCCTCCTCATCCCCCTCACCATCTGCTCCTCCATCACCGAAACCTTCTCGTCGGCTTCAATGATGGCGCAGAGGTCATGGATAAGGTCAAGGCGGTCGGATTCAGTGGCGGCGTATTGAGCCTTGTTTTCGCGGATACAGTCGAGGACTTCTATGTCGCTCATCTTATCAAAAAGCTCTTCAACTTTTTCAACCGTCTCGAAACCAGTCTTTTCGAGCATCACTTTCACTTCTTCCGATTGGATGTTTCCATCGATGTTGGCTGCGTAGAGCATCACCATTACTTTGAATTCTTCTTTGTTGAGTGTCATAACAATACAAATTTTCTTTGTTTTATGCTGGCAAATATACAAAAAGAATCATTCGTTTTGCAAAAACAGACAAAAAAATTCCCCAAAGCCAATATAGAGATGCAGCCTTATCAACTACAAACTGAAAACTAACAACTACCAACTAATAACTACCATCTCCCCGAATACCCGCCGCCGCCGCTGCGACCGCCGCCGAAGGAACCTCTTGAGGAATGACTCGAGGAATGGCTCGAATAGCTTCTGTGGCTAGATGAAGAACCTGAGGAATAGCTGCCGCCGGTGTACCTCACCTTCATCGGGATATACACCGTCTTCGTCACGACATCGCCGCAATGCTGGCAGACGTAAGTCTCCACCTTCTCGCCGCTGTGGGTATAATCGGCCTCCTTGCGGGTCACGGACTTCGTCCGCTTCAAGGTGAAAGCATTGCATTTCGCGCAGGTTTGGAAACTCTCGTATTGGCTCCCATGCGCCCTCATCACAATCTCGTGGCCGTTGGCACAACAATATGGCGAGAACTTCAGCGCCTGCAACCTGCTCTCCAAAGCATGAACATCGGGCAAGGCGAAACCGCCATCTTTCCTCAATTGAGCACTGCATATAGGACACTGGTAATCATCACTTTCCGCAATCCTTTTCTTGAAAATGAGATAATAAACCCAACCCAACCAAGGTGCCATCCACATAGCAATCTTGGTGCCCGTATTGTTAAACGCGGCCGTGTAGACCGACTTCGGGCTAATGGTCTGCTTGGACAGCTTTTTGGCTGTCTTCAAGGCACGTTGGTTATGCCTGAAACAAACCCAAGTGAGATAAAGCGCCAAAGTGAAGACGGAAATCAAATTGTATTTCCGATTCTCCTCAAGGTCGGGGAAACAGAAATTCATGACAACGATGACGATGAACAAAAAGACGAAGAGGGAATAGCCGAGCATCAGGCCGCCGAGACAGCCCTTGCCCTCCCACGGCGAACCCGACCATGCTGCCTTCGAACCATCAATATAGGTGGCACCGCCTTCCTCAAATAATTCGTAAGTGTCTGAAACAGTGTTGCTTTTGCTATTGCGCTTGTAGAGCCAATACACAAGGCCGATGATGGGCATGACAAACATGAACAAGGCAAACAGCAAAAAAATGATGGGGATGTCGTCGTCGAGACCACCGTCCTCGTCGTTGATTTCGGGCAAAACCGACACCAATCCCATGGGAATCTCGCCACCATACACGGTCACGATGTCGGCCACGCCGGCGCAAAGCCCGCTTTCATAGTCGCCTTCGCGAAAGTAAGGCACGATGGAATTCCTGAAAATGCGCTCGCAACGCGCGTCGGTGAGGGTCTCCTCGGCTCCGTAACCCGTCTCAAACTCCATGGCATGTTGGTCTTCCACAAAAAGCAACAGCACACCGTTGTTGGTCTCTGCATCGCCAATGCCCCAATAGTTAAACAACTGAGTGGCAAAATGTTTCGGCTCTTCATCTCCGATAGAGCTTAAAGTCACCAAAAAGACATCGGCCTGGTCGCGGATGGCGCAAAGTGCCGTGTTGATGTGTATTTCTGCGCTATCGGATAGGTAGTCGTCAGGGTCGGAAACGTGGATTTCGTTGCTTTCCAAACGTGTGTTGGGCACCGTTTGGACGGTCCAAGAACGTTGGGCAAAGGCAGAAAAAAAGAGAAAAAACGTGATTATTAATAAGGTAAGACGCTTCATCTGCAAATTATTTTGAGCGAACAAAGATACAAAAAACCGCCATTCCCGCACTTTTTATTATTTTTGCACCAAATTTCTGACAAACTATGTTTGAGGACGAAGATTTCGAGGACTATTTTGAAGAGGAACAAGACCGGAAGGCCGCCGTAGAGAAGTATGAGACCATGCTAAAAGCGCACAATTCCGTCTATTTCGACAGCGAGGAGTTTGAATACATCATCGACCACTATACGGAGCAAAACGAGCTGAAGAAATCGCGGCAAGCCGTGGAAATCGCCATGGCACAACATCCTGAAAGCAACTTGCTGAAAATCAAGGAAGCACGTCAATATCTTTTGGAAAACGATGCCCAACGCGCCTTTGAGTTGCTGCAGCACATCGACCGCGACGAGGAGGAACCCGACTATTTCCTTACCTTGGGCTCATGCCTTGCCCTGCTTGGGAAGTCGAAAGAAGCCATCGAGAACTATTGCAGCGCCCTACCCTACTTCGACGAAGACGAAAAATTCGACCTCTACAACGCCATAGCATACGAGTATCAGCGTCTTGAGAAATTCGACCTAGCTTTGACGTTCTACATGAAAGCCCTACCCTTCGCCAACGAGCACGACACGATCTACCACGAAATCCGTTGCTGCTTCATGAGCGCGCACCGCGACCAAGACGCCATCGCCTTTTTCCAAAGCCTCATCGACGAAAACCCATACAACAGCAAGGCCTGGGCTAGCATCGGCGACTGCTATCGTATGAAGGGCATGTATGAGGAATCCATTGACCCCTACGAATACGCCCTCTCCATCGACCCGACCGACATTTGGACCAACACCCACCTCGCCGACATCTATTACGACCTCGGCCGCTACAAAGAATCCATCGACACACTTGAGGAGGCTTTGCGTAATGGCGTAGAGACCTCGATGATACGCGCCGCCCTCGGCGACTGCTACTACCGCCTTGAAGACCTCCAAACCGCCGAATTCAATTTCCATAAAGCCGTGGAAATCAACCCCATGATTGGAAGCGGCTGGGCTGGATTGGGCTACGTTTTGAGTGACCGTGGCCAAAGCAAGAAAGCCATCCGATTCTTCGAAAAGGCCATCGAACTGGAGCCTTGGGAGACCGACTACCTCTACTCCATCGCGGCAGAATACCGCAAGATGAACGACATGGGCACTTCGATGAATTACCTGCGCAAGATCCAGGAAATGACCCCACACGACCCCGATGCCTACTATTACATCGCCGACCTGTACGGCGCGGAAGACAAAGTCGATGAGGCCATCAACACTCTGGTCTACGGCCTGCAACAGACCGACAACGACTCCGCACTGCTGTATCTTCTGGCTTACGCCTACTTCGTGAAAGGCTGTCGCAGCCAAGCCCTTGAAACTTTGGACCGCGCCTTGGACGCCGAATTTGAGGCCTATCCCGACTTCATCGACTTCGACCGCGAGCTGTTGGCTAACGACGTGGATATCCTGACTTTAATACAGCAGCACAGCCAAAACCACAACTCCGACGCCAACCCAACCAACGAATAACCTTCCCAAATGAAAAATTACATTTACATCTTCCTCATTGCCATGGTGCCGCTCATCGAGTTGCGTGGCGCGATTCCCGTGGCCTACGGCATCCATACCGCCAACCCCGACTTCAGCCTTTTCTGGAGCTACATCATCATCGCCATCGGCAACATGCTTCCCGTGCCGTTCATCTACTTTTTCGCCCGCAAGGTATTAGAATGGGGCAAAAATGTCAACGTGCGGTTTATCAGGAGTTTCTGCAACTGGTGCCTCGAAAAAGGCGAAAAAGGCGGCGAGAAGCTTCAGGCCAAGGCTGGCCGTGGCCTTTATTGGGCTTTACTGCTCTTTGTCGGCATACCGCTACCCGGCACAGGAGCTTGGACAGGCACCCTCGCCGCGAGCTTCTTGGATATGGACTTCAAGAAAAGCGTCCTCGCTGTCGTCGGGGGCGTCATTTTGGCCAGCGTGATTGTCGGAGTGCTTTGCACACTCGGATTCGGGGCTTTGTTTGGAATTAAATGATTGATTTACAATGAAGTTATACGCTCTCATCGGACATCCGCTCAAGCATTCCTTTTCCCGCGACCGCTTCACGGAGAAATTCCAACGCGAAGGTTTGGACTGCCGCTATCAAAATTATGACATTCAGTCGGTTGAACGCATCCTTGACATCATTGCGGAGCATCCCGAACTCTGTGGATTCAACGTCACTTATCCCTACAAGGAAGCCATCATTCCGCTGTTGGACGATATGGACAACACAGCCAAAGAAATCGGTGCTGTCAATGTGGTGAAGGTCGAAAACGGCAAGACAAAAGGCTACAACACAGATGCCTATGGCTTTGAAAAGTTGTTGGAACACGCCTTGAAAGGCCGAGAAGTGGCTCATGCTCTTGTTTTGGGCACGGGTGGTGCCTCGAAAGCAGTGCAATACGTTCTAAAACAACGTAATATCCCCTATTCCACCGTCAGCCGAAGCGCCGAAAAAGGAGATTATACCTATGACACGCTGACCGACGAGATTCTGCGCCAAAATCACCTTATCATTAATGCGACGCCTTTGGGCATGATGCCCCACATCGACGACTTCCCCGACATCCATTATCAAGGCTTGAACCGCAACCACATCCTTATCGACCTGATTTACAACCCAAAAGAAACCGCATTCATGGAGTTAGGCAAGACTTGGGGCGCCAAAGTATACAATGGAATGATCATGTTCGAGGAACAGGCGAAGAAGTCGTGGGAATTGTTTAATCAATAATCACAAAACATGGCAAGAAACAAGGTAAAACGAGAGCCCGAATACATTGAAAACGTGGAGATTGTGGACGCTGGCTCGGAGGGAATGTCAGTAGCCAAACCCGAAGGCCGCGTGATCTTCATCCCCTTTGGCGTGCCTGGCGACGTGGTTGATATTGAAGTTTACAAGCGGAAGAAAAACTTTTTCGAAGGCAAGATATTGAATTTCAAGAAAATGTCCGACAAGCGTGTAGAGCCTGTCTGTCAGCATTTCGGCCTTTGCGGAGGCTGCAAATGGCAACAGATGGCCTACGAGTGGCAGACCTACTACAAACAGAAACAGGTGAAGGACAATTTCGACCGCATAGGGAAAATCGAGTACCCAGAAATACGCCCGATTCTAGGCTGCGAGCGGCAATTCCACTACCGTAACAAGCTGGAATACACATTCTCCAACCGCAAGTGGCTCACCGACGGCGCACCCACTGGCACCCACGACGAGGAAGCCTGCAAAGGCCTCGGCTTCCACCTACCACAACTCTTCGACCGCGTCGTGGACATCGAGAAATGCCACCTGCAATCCGAGCCATCCAATGGTATCCGTCTATTTGTCAGGAGATTCACCTTGGAGCACAAACTCCCCTATTACAACTTCCGCGCCCACGAGGGCCTAATGCGCAACCTCGTCATCCGCTGCAACTCGAAGGGCGAGTTCATGGTCATTCTGGTCATCAGCGAGGAAAACGCCGTAGTGCGCCATGAGCTGATTCCTGCTTTGGAAATGGCCTTCCCGCAAATCGTTTCGCTGCTCCTGGTCATTAATCCGAAGCTCAACGACATCATCAACGACTTGCCGTTTGAGTGCCTAAAAGGTGAACCTTACCTGCTGGAAACGATGGCCTCTCCCCGACCCAGTTTCGACGACCTGAAGTTCCGCATCGGGCCAGTGTCGTTCTTCCAAACCAATGTGTATCAGGCGGAAAGGCTCTATCGGACTGCTTTCGACTTGGCCAATGTGCAGGGCGACGAACTGATGTATGACCTCTACACCGGCACGGGCACCATCGCCCAGTATTTCTCGCGTTTCGTGAAGAAAGTCGTGGGCATCGAGTATGTTGAGGCCGCCATTGCCGACGCGAAAGTGAACGCCGAAATCAACGGCATCACCAACTGCAAATTCTACGCTGGCGACATGGCCAAGGTCTTCACCGACGATTTCATTGAAAGCAACGGTCGCCCCGACCTCGTCGTCACCGACCCGCCGCGCGCGGGCATGGCCGAAAAAGTGGTGGAGCAGCTACTGAAAATCCGCGCCAAAAAAATCATCTACGTTAGTTGCAATCCTGCCACACAAGCCCGTGACTTGCAATTATTAGATTCTGCTTACAAAGTCATGGCTGTGCAACCTGTGGACATGTTCCCACACACGCAGCACGTGGAAAACGTTTGCTTGCTTCAGTTGCGATAATAAAGCAAAAAAAATCCGTGCCAAATTGACACGGATTTTTCATTTCAAATACAGATCGGTTATTTCACGACGACATTTTTAGTCACTACGCCATCGGTAGTAACAATTTGTAGCATGTAAAACCCTGCTTTATAGTTCCCAACAGAAAGCACACACTGGTCTTCTGTCATCTCTTTAGTATCGATCAACTGTCCCATCGCATTATAAACAGCGATTCTTTGCAGGCCCTTTGCCACAATTGTGAGTTGGTTCTCAACAGGATTCGGGTAGACGAAAGCCTTCTCTGCATTCATCTCATTGACGCCAGTAGGTTGTCCTTCTCCTATCAATGTCTCAGAAGGAGCCTCGCAGCCGTCGCTATACACCGCCATGATGTAATACTCAGCTTCGGCACCCTCTGTAATGGTATCAGTATAATCATAGACATCGTTTTCCAACGTTGCAATCAAGGCATTATCCCGATACACATCGAATTGCTGAAGCTCGCCCGTCGAGCCCCCTTCCGGAGCATCCCATTGCAAGCTAAGCCATGACATATCTTTAAATATTGGGTATTCTATGACGAAATTCGTCACCGGATTGCATTGAATCACAGGCGTTTCACCCGTTGGATTGGCAATCTCCGCAAGGCAGGCAATGTTCATCTGGCAGTATTGTTGACCCATCTCGAAACTGTTAACGCTCATGCCGATAAGGTCGTTGACCGTATGGATGTAGGGGCTGTAGTGCTGGTAGTCCTCGAAAGGATAAATGCCCATATAGCCATGGTTGTTGAATGAAGTGTGGTCGCTGTCGCCCTCGTTGAAATTGACGTGACGGATGGGCAATTCGGGATAATACACCTCGCCAACATTCATATAGTAAGTGCCAATCGGTTCCACATAATTGGGATAGATGCAGTCGATATGTATCTGATCTCCATAGAGATAGCCGTTCATGTCGTTATTGAAGTAGCCGATGATGTCCATGTTTTCCTGCTGGCAACGTGAGGCGTAGGCTTCACTGCCATAAAGTCCCATCTCCTCGCAACCGTAGGCGCAATAAATGATGCTGTATTCAAACTCGTATTGAGTCATAATGCGGGCGCTCTCCAATACGCTAGCCACACCCGTGGCGTTGTCGTCAGCACCAGGAGCCTGACCACCATAATAGGCCTCCCACGAGAAGGAGTCGAAGTGGCTGCCACACACCACGTAAGTGTCGGGATAGAGCGTACCGCGCTGGATACCAATGACATTGGGCGCGGCCTCTCCGCTACCCAACCAAGTGTTCGCATAAAAAGGCTGCTGTTCGACCTCAAGACCTAAAGCCTGCATACGGCTTGCAATCCAATCCGAAGCGGCAAATGCGTTGTCGGAATTCCACAAACGATGACCGTAGTCCTGAAGATGTTGCACGGTGGCTTCAAGAGAATCCATGTTCACTTGGTCGAGCATCTCGCGGATGGTGGGGTTCACCTCTGTCACCGTGGGGAACTCGCGAGTCTGTCGGGGCAGACGCGACACCTTATTAAATATAGCCACTGCACCATCGTTTTTGTAGGGCAATACACTACCCTTAACAATCACATAATCATTGGTTTGCAACAATGCCTCGCCCCCTCCGATATAAGCCTGTTGCTCCGACTGAGGGCAATACACCAAAGTGTACACCTCGTTTTGCTCAAAAGCCTGAGGGTCAATCAATACCATCGTTTGCGCATCAAAGTGTTCTGCCGTGGCGAAAACCTCGGAATCCGTGTAATAGTGTACCGTCAAATTGCGGTCTGAGAAGAGCCTTTCCAATTCAGAATTTCCTGAATAAGAAATCATTACAAAGTCTTTTGCCATCAATGCGGACGACAAGACCAAACTCATGAGGAGAATAAAAAGCTTTTTCATTTCAGTGTTGTTTTAAGTAATCAATTTGGTGCAAAAGTAGGCAATAAATAACATCCGAGCCACAAAAAAAGGCATTTATTTCATGAAATGCCTCAGTCGGCAGGCCATATTTTGCTTCACATTACCCGCAAAGAGCCATGAATCAGCGAAATGCAGGTTGCCTTTGGGGAATATATTCTCATAGGCGGGGATGAAGACCATTTCTGGGTCGAGGTCGAGGCAAACGATGGTATGCTTGTAGAGGTAAGTCCTTGTCGGACAAGGTACTATCAAGACGCTGTCACGGGCATCGTTGTACTTCGCCATGCCCAACTGAAACTCGGCGGGAACGGTGTCCGTTGCCATCGACCATGACATAGGATTGACACCCACCACGTCGTAGCGCGAGACCATGGCGATGGCTGTCGTGTCGGTCACAGAGTTGAAAATGATGAGTTTGCCCGTTTCGGTGCTGTCTTGGGCCGGACAAAGCTGCTCGGGATATTGCGCCAATTCCTCAGCAGTTACCTGGTAACCAATGCAATACGCTGCCACCATAAGTTGGCGTTGTTCCTCCGTCATGCCCGTTTTCAGCAACTCGATGAACACCTGCGAGCCTTGACTGTGGCCAACCAAAAAGAAAGGCCTGCCACCATTGCCATGCGCCATATAATACTGGAAAGCGTCCTCCACATCCTGAGACGCAAATGCGGCATTCTCGCGTAAAACGCTGTCATTCTGCAAGTAAGAATCGAAAATCATCTGGCGGTAATAGGGTGCATAAAAGTTGCAGTCGTCATACAGCATCTTGTTGAAGCGCTGGTTACCGTTGGCCTCTTCCCTCACCTCTGGCAAGGTAATGTCTGCGAACCATGAAGAGTCGTTGTCGGCGTATGAAATCGTTGATACCGTGGGATATACATAAAACACATCAGCGGCTTTGTCGCTTTCACCGAAGGCATACCAATAGGTGGTGTCGGAGTAATCTATGGCTATACGCGTTGTGCCAGCCGTTTCCGTTTTGTGATTGCAGGAAAAAAGCAACAGGAAAAGGCAGATGAAAACATAATATAACTTATTCATTTTCAATTATTTTGATAAAGTTTTCTAAATCAAAATCTTCAGATTTCACGGTAATTTTGGCTTGCTCATAAAAGGGTAAGCGTTCCGCATAATGTTGGCGGATGTATTCGGCCAGTTCTTCCTCGGTCTTGTTTTCGGTCAGGGGACGTTTGCGTTTTGAGTGCAGGATGCGGTCGGCGGCGGCTTCGGGACTGATGCGCATGAAGACCGTCAGGCCGTGCTGGTTCATCCAGTCCATATTATCGAAATAGCAAGCTAATCCACCGCCCGTTGAGATAACCGTATTCTCCAGATTATCAGTGCTTTTCAACACTTCCGACTCTAATCTTCGGAACAATTGTTCATCGTATTTGTGGAAAAAATCGTGGATGGAGATGCGGTATTTCTCCTCAAACATGGCATCCGTATCGGCGACCTCCCAACCCAAGCGGTTGGCAATGCGCTTCGCGGCGGTGGTCTTGCCCGCGCCCATGTAACCTACTATGTATATTCGATTCAAGATTTAAATTCAAATTTTAAAAATTGTGTCCCTACAACTGACAACTATCAACTCCTCACTCCACACTCCTTACTCCCAACTATCATTTGATACTGACACACCTGCAGTTTCCCCTCGCCATCGCGTAAATGGAAACCGTTGCCCAAACAATAGCGCCACATCTTGCAGTCGGCACAGCGGTCGGTCTTCATCCAACGGCGGTCGCGATAGACGCCGAACTTGCTCTGCCACACCTCCCAAAAGCTGTCTTTGTAGATGTTACCCTGGTGGTAATCGCTACGGATGCTGAGACAGCCCGAGATGGAGCCATCGGCCAACACCGAGGCGATGTTGATGCCCGCGCTACACGAAAAATAATGGTTGCGCACCTCGCCCTCGTACTTGCCGAGGAAGCCATCGCAGCCGTAGTCGGCGCGGATTTTCCCTTCCAAACGCGTTTGCTTTATAAACTCCAGCATCTCAACGAATTGTGCATTGGAGAGCTTCAAGTCGGGGTCGTTGGCGGCGCGCCCAAAAGGAAACACCGTGAACAGCCTCCAACGGCGGATACCTAAGGAGATGAGGAAGTCGCGAAACTCGGGCAAGTATTTGATAGTCCGTTGATTGACGCAGGTGATGACATCCCAAGTGAGGCCCGGATGCTGTTTCAAAGCTTCCACGGCCACGAGCACGTTCTTGTAACTCGTCGGGTTGCCACGCATCCAGTTGTGGTCATCCTCGAAGCCGTCGAAGCTCACTGCAATGCTTCGTAAACCATTGTCTACAAACTCGTTAAGCTTCTCTGGAGTTAGCATCATGCCGTTGGTGACCATACCCCACACGAAACCGCGTTTGGAGATTTCGAGGCCACATTGCGCCAAGTCACGGCGCATCATCGGCTCGCCGCCCGTGGTGATGACCATCACCTTCGACGGGTCTTCGTGCTGGCGGATTTCGTCGAGCACCTTTAGGAAGTCAGCAAGGGGCATGTCGGCGGTTTCGGAGAGCATACGGCAATCGCTGCCACAGTGGCGGCAGTTGAGGTTGCAGCGCAGGGTACATTCCCAAAACAGTTGGTGTAGCTCATGCTCGTCGATGCGCTTTTGCAGCACAGCGCGGTTGAGCTCAAGCATCACCTTTTTATAAAATCCCAGCTTATTCCCCATCGATGGCGTCGTTAAAGTGGTCGATTTCGATAGCGTCGGAAGTTGGGGCTAACCCTTTTCATCCGAAGTTATTGCTTTTCCAGTTCTTGGATCTGCTGTTCGAGCTCGGCGGCTTCCTGCCTCATGCGTTGTGTCTCGCGGCCATATTCCTCGATGATTTCGGGCGAGCCATAAACACAAGAGCCTTCGCGCTCACGGATGGTGTTTTCAAGGGCTTCGAGCCTTTGTCTTAATCCGATGATTTTCTGCATTTTCTCAACACTTTGTTCCTTTTCTTTCAATTGTTGCGCGCTTTTCTCCAAATCCACATCCTCGCCCAACTTATAGTTGATGGAGTCGAGTTGGTTGCGAAGACGAAGGGTCTCCAAACCGTAGGCCTGGATGATTTCTGGCGAGCCGTAAACAGCCGCCATCTCGCGTTTTTTGAGGATTTCTTGGATAGAGTCGCGCTCCTGCATGAGTTGCTTGCGCTCGGCCTTCGTGATGCCGCCCTTGGTGGTGCAGCAGGCGGCCAAAAACGCCAGTCCCGAAAGGGCACTAATCCAAATGGTACGTACTACTTTTTTCATTTTTTTAGTGTTATAACGCTGCAAAGATAGAACTTTTCCACAAATGTTGAAGTATTGTCGCAAAATTCATCTTTAATTCCATTCTTGAGGCATTTTCAGTATCCCTTTTGTGCCTCTCGCGCAAAAGTTATCAACAGGCCTTTGTCGATAAACCTGTTGATAAAATGTTGAAAACTAATCGCCGCATTGTCCCAAAGTTCGCTTGCAATTCCTTAATTTTGAAATCCCTTTCCTGAAAAGGAATGCACCCATCATTTGCATCGTAAATAATTAAACAACAAATAATTAAACTCTACAAAATGAAACAGAAATTATCATTGATGATGACAGCGCTATTGCTGTCGATTGGAATGTCCCTTTGGGGGCAGGAGTGCTATTATGCCTCCATTGACCTTTCAACAAAAGGCTATACCAATGGCCAAGATTTGAATGGCGTAACTATCAATGTGGACAACAATGTCACACTGGTGTTTGAAAAAGGAACTGGTAGTACCTCGCCTAAGTATTACGACAATAATGTGGAAGTGCCAGCGGTACGCTGCTACGGCGGCAACGACTTCATCGTCAGCACTCACTCGGGCTACATTTCTTCCATTACGCTTACATTCGGTAGTGGAGATGGTACCAATTCCATTACACCCGATGTGGGCACATTCGGAACGAACGAATGGACAGGCAACAGTGGTGCGGTAACTTTCACTATTGGCGGCACTTCGGGAAATAGGAGAATCCATGCCTTGGAAATAACCTATTGCACTGGAAGTGCTCCCCAGGAGACCGTGGCCACACCGACTTTCAATCCTGCGACTGGCACCTATTACGAGACGCAATCTGTCACCATCACTTGTGCCACCGATGGCGCGATCATGCGCTACACTATAGACGGCACTGACCCGACTGAAAGCAGCTCGGTTTACAGCAATCCTTTGACTATCAGCACAACCACCACCGTCAAAGCCAAGGCATGGAAGGAAGGCTGCAACCCCAGTGCTGTGGCTTCGGCGACCTATACTATTGAAAGCAACCCTTTGGTTTTCAACAAGGTGGAAAACCATGCCGTAGAAGCCGGCAACACTTATCTCATCGTGGACGTGTACAGTGGTAAGGCATTGACCTCGGCCAATGGCACTTCTTCCGCCCCGACCGCTGTTCCCGTCACAATAAGCAACAATCAAATCGTCACAGGCAACAGCCAGCTACAATGGACGTTCGAGGCTACCGAAGGCGGCTACATCATCCATCCTGCAAACGATGAAACAAAGTGGCTTTATTGTATCAACAATAACAATGGAGCGCGTGTAGGCACAGGCAGCAACAACATTTGGACACTGAACATCATAGACGAAAACAAACCAAATTACCATGGTTTCTATAACAATGATCAGGAACGTTATCTCGGCGTTTTCAACAACCAAGACTGGCGCACATACACCACCATTAACAACAATATCCAAAACACCCAAATCGAACTGTTTGTCTTAGGCGATGCCCCCCAACCCACCCCTACACTGACCGTCACCCCGAATTCGTTGAGCGACCTCGACTATGTGTATGGCAATGGTCCTTCAGAGCCCAAAACATTCACGGTTTCAGGTACTTCCCTCACTGGAAACGTGGCTATCAACGCTCCCGAGAACTTTGGCATCTGCTTTACTGCCTCAGGCACTTATACAAGTAGCTTGTTGCTCGTTCCCAATGCAGGAACACTTTCTGCCACAACACTTTATGTTCACCTGAATGCAGGATTAAACGCTGGTGACTATAGTGGCAATGTCACTGCAATTAACGGCGAAGTTAATGCCACGGTCGCCCTCAGTGGTACGGTGACATCGATGCCCGTGGTGGAGACGCCTACCTTATCGCCTGTGAGCGGAACCTATTTGGAAGCACAAACCGTGACCATCGCCTGCGCAACCGAAGGAGCCACCATACGCTACACCACGGACGGCACCGCCCCGACAGAAAACAGCACCACCTACACTGAGGCTTTAACCATCAGCACGACTACGACTGTTAAAGCGAAGGCATGGAATGAGGGCTGTGAGGCCAGTGGTATCGCTGAGGCCACTTACACCTTCCCTGTCCTCATCACTATTGCCGAGGCACGAGCCTTGGAGGCCAACGAATATGCCTTGGTGCAGGGCATCGTGACTTTCATCGATGGCCGCAACATCTATATCCAAGACGCCACGGCTGGTATTGACCTGTTCCTAAACAACAACACAGTGCCTTCCGATTTGGCCTTGGGCGACTTGGTGAAAGTATACGGCAAGCGCGGAGTATACCAAGGCCTCGTGGAACTAACAGACATCAACGGCAACGACAACAGCGTTTTCTCCATCCTCTCGACAGGAAACAACCTGCCGATGACGGTAAAGACTATTGCCGAGATTCTTGCAGACCACACTTCAGGCGGCGACCAACTTCAAGCCACTCGCGTGAAGATTGAAGGTGCCACCCTCGGCACTGTCAACACGAGCGGCAACACCCCGTTGACCCAGGGCGAAAATAGCATCAACATTTACAAGATTCCCGCTTTGACCGGCATCGGAGAAGACGACATTGTGGATGTGACCGCCGTGGTAGGATGCCATTCCAACAATGCTCAGCTCCTCGTCGCCACGGTTGAGGACGTGGTGCTGATTTCGCATCCTCAGTCCGAGCTGACCGTAACGCCAACTACTTTGACAGGCTTCAGCTACATGTTCGGCAGTGGACCGTCAGAAACGCAGAACTTTACCGTTTCGGGAATCCATCTTTATGAAAATGTGTCCGTTACTGCTCCCGAAGGCTTTGAGGTCTCCCTCACGGCTGAGGGAATTTTTGCTGGAAGTTTGGCTATTACTCCTACAGAAAGTACATTAGCGGAGACAACAATCTACATCAGAATGGCGACAGGACTGTCCGTAGGAGACCACAGCGGCGATTTGACTGTGGTTTGCGGCAGTGCAAGCTCCACTGTCGCCCTCAGCGGAACGGTGAACGCACTGCCCGTCGTGGCCACCCCAACCTTCTCTCCCGATGGTGGAACATACACCGAGGCTCAGTCCGTCACCATCGCCTGCGCGACCGAAGGCGCGACCATCCACTACACCCTCGATGGCACCGACCCGACAGAGAACAGCACGATCTACACCGAAGCCCTGACCATCAGCGAGACAACAACCGTGAAGGCCAAGGCTTGGAAAGAGGGCTATGACGCCAGTGCCGTTGCCACGGCGACATACACCATCAACATCCCTGTGCTGACGGTGGCGCCGATTACGCTCGAAGGCTTCAGTTATACCTTCGGTAGCGGCCCGTCAGAGACACAGTATCTCACCGTTTCGGGAAGCAATTTGACCGCCAATGTGGTAGTCACTGCACCCGAGGGATTTGAGGTTTGTCTCGGAGTCGAAGGAATCTATTTGGGCAGCCTTACCCTCGAACCTGAGGAGGGAACGCTCACATCGACCAACGTCTACGTCCGCATGATGGCAGGTCTGGCCCTCGGCGACCACAGTGGCGATCTCACCGTCGCCTGCGGAGAACTCTCCGAGACCGTTGCCCTCAGCGGAACGGTGAGTCCTATGCCCGTTGCAGCCACCCCGACCTTCTCGCCCGATGGCGGAACCTTCACCGAGGCCCAGACCG
>Ga0265301_10000507_pt1 | contig 56392 bp, 43 predicted proteins | sample AusTroGonzalo_MG_2_FD_193488 | JGI IMG/M metagenome (GOLD analysis project Ga0265301, IMG submission 193488) | Bovine rumen microbial communities from tropical cattle in Woodstock, Queensland, Australia - Gonzalo_04 | ecosystem: Host-associated > Mammals > Digestive system > Stomach > Rumen ... | reverse complement strand
CGAAGCAGTTTGGCACCACCGATGCAGAGGCCGAGGCTCCCCTACTCGACGACATCGAGCAACGCTATGAGGCCTACCGCCTGCTCACCGACCCCGAGCAACGCCGACAGGCCTACCATGAGATTGACAGCATCAGCCAGCTGGCGGCGAAGTACAACATTCCCAACGAGTATGACAAACTGATGGCCCTCATCGGCTCGGACGGCACCAACGCCTTCACCTCGTTCGACATCACCTGCTATGTGGAGAACATCCCTTCCAACGAGGTGGAGAACTGGGCCCGCATCCAGGCAGACCGTTTCCAGAACATGGTCATCCGCGGCTTCCACACCGAGCTGGAAGCGGTATATGAGGAATACAATATCTACCTCGCCGATGATGACGAGAAGATGTTCAACGCCATGGCCTTCAAGCTCTTCCCCACGCACCCCTACGGCACACAGACCACCATCGGCACCCAGGAGCATCTGAAGAACCCAAGCATCACAAATATCAAAGACTACTTCAAGAACTACTATTGTCCGAATAACATAGCCATCTGTATGTCAGGAGATTTAGATCCTGATAAGACAATCGACATCTTGGAGAAATACTTCGGCGACTGGGAGGAAAACCCCGATTGTAAACAACCTGCATATGAGCCTCTGCCTGCAATGACAGCATCCGTAGATACCACCGTCGTGGGCCTCGAGGCCGAGAGCCTCTTCATGGGCTGGCGCTTCGCAGGTGCCAAAGACCGTGTCTCTGATACCTTAGCCCTCATCAGCGAGGTGATGAGCAACGGCAGCGCTGGCCTCATCGACCTGAACATCAACCAGCAACAAACCATGCTGAACGCCTATGCCAGTCACGAAGCCCTCGCCGACTACGGAATCTTCCTCATGGGCGGCTCACCGCGCGAGGGGCAGACGCTGGAGGAGGCGCGCGAACTGCTATTGGAGCAACTCAACTTCCTCAAGAGCGGCAGCTTCCCTGATGAACTGCTGCCCGCCATCATCAACAACATGAAGTTGCACAAGATGCAGGCTATGGAGCACAACAGGGCTCGCACCTCGATGTTCCAGAATGCCTTCATCAACGGCATCGAATGGAAGGACGCCGTCACGCAGATCGACCGTATTGCAGCATTGACAAAAGAGGATATCGTAGGCTTCGCACAGCGTAACTTCAACGACAACTTTGTGACCGTATTCAAGCGTCAGGGCGACGACCCTAACATCAAGAAGATTGACAAACCCGCCATTACTCCCATCCCCGCCAACCGCAACGAGATGAGTGCGTTCGTCAAAGAGATTCAAGATACGGAAGTGGAGCCCATCCAGCCGCGCTTCGTGGATTTCAAGAATGACCTGACGGTGGGCACAACCATCCACGACCTGCCGCTGGTTTATAAGCAAAACACCGAGAACGGTATCTTCAACCTCATCTTCCGCCTGCCCTTCGGCACTATCGCCAACCCGCTGCTGGATGCCGCCAGCGACTACATCGACCTCCTCGGTACCGACAGCCTCACGGCAGAGCAGGTGCAACAACGCTTCTACGGTTTCGCCTGCACCTTCGGCATCTATGCTGGCCCTTACAAGACATCCATCCTCCTCTCAGGCCTCGATGAAAACCTGCCCCAGGCGTTGGCTCTGGCAGAGGAAGTTCTGGCCAACGTACAGGTGGACACCGATGCCTACCAATCCTATATCATGAACATCGCCAAAGCTCAGGCTGACGCGAAGTTGGAACAGCAAACTTGTTTCTCACGCTTGCGCGCATATAATGTATATGGTGAGCGCAATGCACAGCGCGAAGTCCTCACGGCTGCACAGCTCGCACAGACCGACCCACAGCAACTCATCGACATCCTCCAAACCATCACGGCTTACGAGCACACCGTCCTCTACTACGGTCCCCGCAGCCAGAGCGACCTCACTGAACTTTTGGCTAAGGAACATGCCCTCCCAGAGACAATGCTGCCGGCACCCTCTTTCGAGGACTATCAGGAGCAGGAGACACCGACCACGGAGATCCTCATTGCCCCCTACGATGCCAAAAACATTTATATGACAGCCTTCCACAACGACCTCACGCCGTGGCAAGTGGATATAATGCCCGTGGCTGCGCTCTACAACGAGTATTTCGGCAGCGGGATGAACGGCATCGTCTTCCAGGAGCTGCGCGAGAGCCGCGCACTGGCCTACAGCGCAGGAGCTTACTACGATGGCATCCCTGACCGCAAAGGACACCCCGAGACCAGCTACACCTACATCATCTCGCAAAACGACAAGATGATGGACTGCATCCGTACCTTCAACCAGATTCTCGACAGCATCCCGCAGAGCGAGAGTGCTTTTGAGATTGCCAAGCAGAGCCTGACGAAACAGCTCGCCTGCACACGCACTACGCGTAGCGGTGTCCTTAACGCCTGGCTGGCAGCACAGGAGCGCGGCATCGACTACGACATCAACGAACGCATATACAACGCACTGCCCGACATCACCCTCAACGACGTCGTCCGCTTCGCCAACGAACGCATGGCCCGCAAACCACGGCGCATCGCCATCCTCGGCAATGAAAAAGAGCTTGATATGGCAGCCCTGCAACAGGTGGGGCCCGTGCGTCGCGTGACACTCATAGACATCTTTGGTTATTAAACTTATTAAAGGTTATTAAAAAAGGAGAAAAGCGCGAATTCTTTCGTGCTTTTCTTCGTTTATATAGATTATTTGTCGTACTTTTGCAGCAGAAAAACAAAAAGAGCACATGAAACTCATTCTGCTTTCTACCCCCGACTTCTTCGTAGAAGAAGATACAATCATATCAGCTCTCTTCGATGAAGGACTTGACTCCTTCCACTTACGCAAGCCTAACACTGAGCCCATCTACTCCGAACGCCTGCTGACGCTCATCCCCCAACAATGGCATAACCGCATCGTCGTCCACGAACACTTTTATCTGGTGGAGGAGTTTGGTCTGCGCGGCATACATCTCTCCTCTGATAACCAACCCCTGCCACAGAACTATCATGGCACACGCAGCCGCTCCTGCCACTCACTGGAGGAGCTGCAACAACGACGGGATTTGGACTACGTATTCCTCTCCCCCATCTTCGATAGCATCACCTATCCCAACCGCCATGCTGCCTACACACCCGAACAGTTGCACAACGCCTCGCGCGCCGGGCTCATAGACCGCAAGGTGATGGCTGCCGGGGGCGTCAACAGCGAGACGCTGCCCATGTTGAGTAGCTACGGCTTCGGCGGTGCCGTCATCCTCGGTGATCTTTGGACACGCTTCGACATCCATTCTGGCCTTGACTACAAAGAAGTCATCGCACACTTCCGCAAACTGCGCAAAGCAGCTGAATAACATTCGTTTAGCGTTTAACGTTGAAACGTTTAGACGCTGAAAAATAAGAAATAAAAATATGAAACATTAAACGACTAAACGTTAAACGAACAATGAATAACTTCCTCGTCTTCTCCGGCACAGCCACTCAGTACCTAACCGAGAAAATCTGCAACAGCCTGAGCGTTCCCCAAGGCCAGATCAACATCACACGCTTCGCCGACGGCGAGTTCAGCGTGAGCTATGAAGAAAGTATACGTGGCCGCGATGTCTTCCTCGTGCAGAGCACTTTCCCAAATTCCGACAATCTCATGGAACTGCTTTTGATGATTGACGCTGCCAAGCGCGCCTCCGCCCGCTCCATCAACGCCGTCATCCCCTACTTCGGGTGGGCCCGGCAAGACCGCAAGGACAAGCCCCGCGTGGCCATCGGTGCAAAGTTGGTGGCCGACATGCTCTCTGTGGCCGGTGTCAACCGCGTCATCACCATGGACTTACATGCTGATCAAGAGCAAGGCTTCTTCAATGTACCTGTGGATCACCTTTATGCCTCCAGCGTGCTTTTGCCCTATATCAAAAGCCTGAATCTGGAGCACCTCGTTATTGCCACGCCTGACGTGGGCGGTTCCAAGCGTGCCTCAGCCTATTCCAAATTCTTCGGCTGTCCTTTGGTACTCTGCAACAAGACACGTCCCCGTCCCAATGAGGTGGCATCCATGCAGATTATCGGCGATGTGACGGATGCCGATGTCGTCCTCGTGGATGATATGGTAGATACCGCTGGCACCATCACCAAAGCCGCTGACCTGATGATTGAGAACGGCGCCCGCAGTGTACGTGCCATTGCCAGCCACTGCGTCATGAGCGGATCAGCCAGCGAGCGCGTGCAAAACAGTCAACTCGAGGAAATCGTCTTCACTGACTCTATCCCCTACAGCAACCGCTGCGCCAAGGTGAAGCAAATCTCCATCGCTGACCTCATCGCCGAAACTATCCGTCGTGTCGTTGACAACAAGAGTATCAGCAGCCAGTATCTGATTTAAGAAAAGACTGATGGCGAAACGCCATGGGGGAGAAACCGAAGTGCTGCTTGACATACTTACCGAAAAAGGACAAACTGGGAAAGCCCAGAGTATTGGCGATTTCCTTTAGCGTGTGGTCTGTGGAGAGGAGCTGATAACGGATGTCCTCAAGGGTGAACTCGTTGATCCATTGGCTCGCAGTTTTTCCGGATACCTGCCTACACACGGAAGAGAGGTACTTGGATGAAACGCAGAGGAGATCGGCGTAGTATTGAGTGGAGTGGTGTTTGACCTCGGTGTGCGTCAGGATTGACAGGAAGCGCTGGAACAGATGTTGCGAAGAGCTGAAAGCAGAGACATCTCTGCTCGTCTGTTCCGAAGTAAAAGATGGTTCATAGAGGTTTTGCTTGAGGAGACTGCACAAACCAAGGAAGGCTGCGCGCAAGAGGGACTGTACGATTTCCACGCGGAAGGGAATATCACGCTTCTGCTCGGTATAGGGATAGAGCATCTCAAAGAAATGGCCGTAACTGACCTTACCCTCGGGCGGTAAGTCCACAACATATTTCCGGTGTTGATAAACGACTTCATTCCATACACTTATTTTCTCGCGCAGCAGGCTCTGCAATAAGCGATCCGTGAAGAATAAGGCTCTAAACTCGAAGTCAGCACTAAAGAGCATGTCGGACATCGTCGTATAGGACGGGCATATCAGGATTTGGTTTTCATGGAATTCGAGGGGCAACCCGTTCAGAATGCATTGTGCGCGTCCCCTGATACAATAAGCCAGGGTTCCCATTTTCAGACGCGCCGATATCTGTTCTTCAGTGAGGAACTTTACGTCGTTGATGAAGGCTGCATCATCATCGAGATAATCAAGAACGACTTCAGGGGCACTGGCCAGGTCGTGCAGATTGATGTCTTGTCGCATGAGGCTTATTATGTTCGTTTCGGCTGCAAAGATGCGAAGAAAAGACCAAAATCCAATGCCTAAACGGCGCAAATTATGTTCTAAAATACATGTTTTGGCAAAAAAGTGATGTTTATCCGTCCATTAGAACATTTATGAACGACGAAAAAATTGCATCTTTGCAAACGATTTTACACCAAAAGACCAAAAAGAAAGAATATAACCATGAATCTGAAAGGTATTTTTATGGGGCTCGCCACACTATTACTCACAGCATGTAGTCATCAGAGCGAACCCGTAGAGAAACAGCCCATCCACGTGACGGTGGAGGAAGTGCAAAGCGATGCCACAACGGCAGATGGCCGCATATATATCGGCGTCGTTGAGGAGAACAATGCCACAGTTGTCAGCTATACCAGCATGGGCACCATAAGCCGCGTCTATGTGAGTGAAGGACAGGCCGTAGGGCGTGGACAGCTCATCGCAGAGTTGGACGACACGCAGGCATGTAACCTGCTAGCAACCACAGAGGCACAGAGCCGACAAGCCGAAGATGCGTTGGTGCGCTACAAGCTACTTCACGATGAAGGCGCAATGACCGAGGCACAATGGGTGGAGATACAGAGCAAAGTAGAGCAGGCCCGTTCGCAGCTGGCCATTGCCAAACGCAATGTGGAAGACTGCCGCCTGACAGCCCCCGTGAACGGCATCATCGGCAAGCGTTATCTTGCAGCCGGTGAGACTGCCCTACCCTCACAACCCGTGGTAAGCATCCTGGATATCAACAGCGTAAAGGTGAAGATTGCTGTGCCCGAACGTGAGATGAAGGACATCACACTGACAACGCCCACCACCATCAGCGTGGAGGCCATCGGCCGTGAGTTCCAAGGCGGCCGCATCGAGAAAGGCGTGCAGGCCGATGCAATGACACACACCTATGACGTGCGCGTGCGCGTAGATAATAAAGGTAGGGAGCTGCTACCGGGAATGGTGGCTAAAGTATTAGTAAAAAATGAAGCAGTGAAAAGTGAAAAATGTTCCCTTCCTATAATGGCGGTGCAGAAGAGGGCTGACGGGACGCTGTTCGTGTGGACGGTGGCCAAGGACAGTACGGCTCACCGCACGACGGTGACCATTGGTGCCACCGTGGGCAACCGCGTTGAGATTCTGTCGGGACTGACGGATGGGCATAGCGTGGTTACGGAAGGATACCAGAAGTTGAGTGAGGGGACGACGGTGAGAGTGAAGTAAAAGAGAAAAAAGAAAAGATTAAAATGAAGGAAAAGATATCTTCCTGGTATGCCTGGCCGCTGGAGCATTACCGCATCTCGCTGCTCATTGTCGGGCTGCTGTTTATCATAGGCATCTACGGGATGTATGTCATGCCGAAGGATGAGTTCCCGCAGGTGACGATACGTCAGGGCGTTGTCGTGGCCGTCTATCCCGGTGCTACTACCGAGGAGGTAGAGCAGCAGGTGGCGCGTCCGCTGGAGCGTTACCTCTTCACCTTCAACGAGGTGAACCGCAAAAAGACCACGGCGACCTCGCAGAACGGTCTGTGCATCATGATGGTGGAGCTGAACGACGATGTTCACAACAAAGACGAGGTGTGGAGCAAGCTGAAGCTGGGGCTGCAGCAGTTCAAACCGTCGCTGCCGCAGGGCGTGGTGGCACTGGTGACGAACGATGACTTCGGCAACACGTCGGCCTTGCTCATCGCCATCGAGAGCGGCGAGCGTAGCTATCGCGAACTGCGGACGTACAGCGACCAGCTCGGCGACCGCCTGCGCCGCATCCCCTCGGTGACCAACGTGAAGCTCTTCGGCGAACAGCAACAGCAGATCAGCCTCTACATCGACCGGCAGCGCCTGCAGGCTTTCGGCATCGGGCAACAGATGCTGCTGACCACGCTGCAGGGCGAGGGACTGACCACACTCAGCGGCAGTCTGGAAGACCGCGACCAGCAGATTCCACTGCATATCGCACCTACGGGCAACAACGAGCAACAGATAGCCTCGCTCATCATCTACAGCGACCCTGCCACGGGAAAGACCGTACGTGTAAGTGATGTGGCACGTGTGGTCAGGGAGTACGACCCCAACGCCAGCCGCATCGAGCACAACGGTCATCCCTGCGTGCTGCTGTCGATGGAGATGATTCCAGGCAACAATGTTGTGGAATACGGCCGTAAGGTCAACCGTGTGCTCGAAGAGTTCCGCGCTGAGGTACTACCTGACGATGTGACACTCACGCGCATTGCCGACAAACCCAAGGTGGTGGAAATCAGCGTTCATGATTTCCTGCGCGACCTGCTGCTGTCGATGCTGATCATCATTCTTGTGATGATGGTGCTCTTCCCTATCCGCTCGGCCATCGTGGCGGCCATCACCATCCCGCTGAGCACCTTTGTGTCGGTGGCCTTCATGTATTTCGCTAACATCGAACTGAACATCGTCACGCTGGCGGCGCTGATCATCGTATTGGGAATGATAGTGGATAACAGCATCGTCATCATTGACGGCTATCTGGAGTATGTCGGCAAGGGCATGGTGCCTCGCGAGGCTGCCATCACCTCTGCACGTCAGTATTTTTTTCCAATGCTACTGGCCACGGTGTGCATCTGCATCATCTTCTTCCCCCTGCTTTATACGCTCAAGGGTGCTTTCCTTGATGCCCTTTTCGATTTCCCGTGGACCATCAGCATTAACCTACTGACGTCGCTCATCCTGGCTGTGGCTGTCATTCCTTTCCTGTGCGTGAAGATCATTGGCGTGCCAGATGATCGGAAGCAGGGGGAACGCCTTACCGACCGTGTGCAATCGTTCTACACGAAGGTTCTCGGCTGGATTTTTCGCCATCCATGGTGGACCATCACAGCGGGCATTGCCGTCGTGGCAGCCTCCCTGCTGCTGGTGCCAACGTTGAAGCTGCGTCAGTTCCCCTTCGCCGACCGCGACCAGTTCGCCGTCGAGATCTTCCTGCCCGAAGGTAAGGGCCTGAAGGAGACCGAGGCGTTGGCCGACAGCGTCCGCCATATCCTGGAAAAGGATGAGCGGATTACCGCCATCACCTCTTTCCTCGGCTGCTCGTCGCCGCGCTTCATGGACACCTACGCCCCGCAGATGGCGGGCAAAAACTACGCACAGTTCATTGTCGGTACGACCTCCAACCAGGCTACTCTCGACTTGCTGAGCCACTATCAGCCACTGCTGGCTGAGGCTTTTCCCAATGCCTACGTCCGCTTCAAGCGTCTCGATATGCTGCCTGTCACCGAGTTGGAATACCGTTTTTATGGCGAGGATCTCGACTCGCTACACATCGTGGCCGAGCGCCTGATGGAGCGGATGCGCGAGATGCCCGAACTGGAATGGGTACACACCGACTATTTGCAGCCGTCACCCATCGTCAACGTGGAGCTCGACCCTGTCAAGGCAGCACAGATGGGTATTACACGTGCTTCGGCAGCCCTCTCGCTCAGCGCCGCCTCCGGCTCGTTACGCGTAGGACAGCTGTGGGAGGATGACTACGAGGTGCCTATCGTGGTGATGGACGAGACCGACTACACCTTCAAAGATGTGGAGGACTGGACACTCACGACACCGCTGACCATGCTGGCTGGCGGGCTCGGCGGCGCCAACAGCACCGTGGCGCTGCGTCAGGTGGCTGATGTCAAGCCGCTGTGGAGCGAGAGCCGTATCGTACACCGCGGCGGCGAGCGCTGCATCACCGTCACCGGCGAGATGATCAAAGGCATCTATGCCGAACCCCTGGAGCTGCGCATCGCTGATATCATGCTGCATGAGATAGAGCTGCCACAGGGCGTGCGCGCTGAAGTGGGCGGTGAACTCGAGTGCAATGATGAGGCCCTGCCACAGATGTTCTACGGCGTGTTCATCGCCCTGGTCATCATTTTCTTCTTCCTCCTGTTTAACTTCAAGCGCTTCGGTATCACCTTCCTCTGCATGGGAGCCCTCGTGCTGATGGCGCCCGGTGCGCTCCTGGGCCTGGCCATCATGAACCGCACGCTCGGTATGACATCCATCTTGGGTGTCATCACACTCCTGGGTATTATTATGCGTAACGAGATTCTCATTTTCGAACATGCTGACGGACTGATGAAGCGTTTCCACGAGGAGCATCCACAGCCCCTCAATCCCAATCCCGAAGAACGTGAGACTTACCGCCAGCGCTACAATTACGCCATCGAGGAAGCCGCCTATGATGCCGGTCGCCGACGCATGGTCCCCATCTTCCTGACGACTGCCACCACCGCTGTGGGCGTGGTTCCCATGATTATCGCCGGCTCCTTGTTCTGGATGCCTGTGGGTGTCACCATCTTCGCTGGAGGCATCGGCACCCTCATTCTCGTTGTCACTGTGCTGCCCGTATTGTATTGGAAATTAAGTGTAAAGAAATGACACACAAACACTCTATTATATTTTTCCTCTTGGTATGCTGCGGATCTATCGCAGCACAAACCAACACGTTTACGCTCGCTCAGCTCCGCGATTCAGCCCTGCAAAACAACATCGCTATGCGCAAGGGCCGTTTAAAAATCGCGGCAGCTAAGGAGCAACGTAGGGAAGCCTTCACCAACTACTTCCCTAACATCAGTGCCATGGGTGCGACCTTTAAGGCCAATCGTGAGATGGCCGAGATGACCATCGACCCGCAGGATATGTTAGCCCCTGAGACAAAGGCTGCACTTGCAGAGATGGCACCCATGATGGCACAGATACTACCAGCAGAGGTGTTGGCCAGCCTCAACAGTCCCATGACAATGGCTATGATGAAAGATGGGACCCTAGCAGGCATCTCGGCTCTACAGCCAGTCTTTGCTGGAGGTCAGATTGTTATCGGCAACAAGCTAGCGCGCATCGGAGAGCAAGCGAGTCAGTTACAACTAAAGCTTTCCGAAAAAGATGTCGTGGCACAAGCGGAACGGTACTATTGGCAATTGGTGTCTATGGAGGAAAAGGTACACACCCTGAATGCCGTGGACACGATGCTAGCCCAAATCCAACATGACGTGCAGGCTGCCGTCCGCGCCGGTGTTGCCATGAACAACGACCTATTGCAAGTGCAGCTCCGCCAAAATGACATTGCGAGCCAACGACTGAAGCTCAACAACGGCCGCACCCTCGTCAAAATGCTTCTGGCGCAGTTCTGTGGAATTAGAACAGCCTCACCCCCTAGCCCCCTCTCCGAAGGGCGAGGGGGAACGCCAATGGCGGTCGAGGGGAGTAATTTTGAGATTGAGATGCCCGACATGTCACAGGACCTTTCACTCCCCCTCTTTGAAAGAGAGGGGGACAGGGGGGTAAGTCTCCTACCCGAATACCAGCTCTTGGAGAAGAATGTGGAGGCTGCCAAGCTACAGCGCAAGATGGAAATTGCAAAGAACCTGCCCAACATAGCTGTCGGAGCTGGCTACAACTACCACAACCTATTGGACAACGACCGCCACTTCGGCATGATCTTCGCCACAGTCAACGTTCCCATCACAGACTGGTGGGGCGGCGCCCATGCCATCCGTCGCAAGCGATTCGCCGAACAGGAAGCGCGTGAACAACAGATTGACAACGAGCAGCTCCTACAGATACGCATTCAGAAATCCGCCAACGACATCATTGAGGCACAGAGCCAGCTGGAGCTCGCACTGCAAAGCGTTGAGCAAGCCACAGAGAACTTGCGTATTCAGCGCAATACCTACCGCGCCGGCACATCCACCATGAGCGATCTCCTGCAAGCACAACTGCTTTTGCAGCAAGCACAAGACCAACACACCGATGCCTTCATCGCTCTTCAAAATGCCCGCACAGCTTACCGTCTTGCTACGGAGTAGCATTTATTTACACCTTATTTAACAAAAAAAGCAGCGAGATGAGAGACATCTCGCTATTTTTTTGTACTTTTGCAGCCAAATTGTCAACTAAACACATAACGTTTAAGAAAATGAATAAGATTGTTGCTAAGGAACAGTTTTCTGAAAAAGTCTATAAGCTGGTGGTTGAGGCTCCCCTCATCGCCAAAGCCCGTCGTGCAGGTCACTTTGTCATCGTGCGCGTGGGCGAGAAGGGCGAACGAATGCCCCTGACCATTGCTGATGCCGACACACAGGCCGGTACCATCACCCTTGTGGTACAGAAGGTAGGCGTGAGCTCCACGAAACTCTGCGACCTCAATGTGGGCGATGAAATCACCGACGTCGTAGGTCCCCTCGGCAAAGCTACACATATCGAGAACTTCGGCACTGTGGTTTGTGCCGGCGGCGGCGTAGGCGTTGCGCCAATGCTCCCCATTATAAAGGCCTTGAAGGCTGCCGGTAACCGTGTCATCAGCGTGCTGGCAGGTCGTTCCAAAGACCTCATCATCCTTGAGGATGAAGTCAGGAAGCACTCCGATGAAGTCATCATCATGACAGACGATGGCTCGTATGGCCAAAAGGGCGTTGTCACTGTGGGTATCGAGCAGGTCATCCAGCGTGAGAAAGTGGATAAAGTATTCGCCATCGGTCCTGCTATCATGATGAAGTTCTGCTGCCTACTCACTAAGAAGTACAACATCAGCACCGACGTATCTCTGAACACAATCATGGTCGATGGCACGGGTATGTGCGGTGCCTGCCGTATCACCGTCGACGGCAAGACGAAGTTCGTATGTGTCGATGGTCCCGAGTTCGACGGTCACGAAGTCGATTTCGATGAGATGCTGTCCCGCATGACAGCATTCAAGGAGGAAGAGCAGGCAGCCCTTGCAGCATTTGCCGAAGCCAACGAAAGCAATGAACTTGATAAGGCTCAAGAGTCGAATAAGTCCAATGAGGTCCGTTCTACTCAACCAGCCCCCTTGGGAGCCACTGAGACTGCCGACTCTCTCACTGACCGCAATGCCCCATGGCGTGCTGAGCTCCGTGCTTCGATGAAAGCGAAGGAGCGCACACAAATTGAGCGTGTGAAGATGCCCGAGCTAGACCCCGTCTATCGTGCTACCACTCGCACAGAAGAAGTGAACAAGGGCCTAACGAAGGAGCAGGCACTCCTGGAAGCCAAGCGCTGCCTTGACTGCGCCAAGCCTACCTGCATGGAGGGCTGCCCCGTGAACATCCAAATTCCTTCGTTCATCAAAAACATCGAGCGCGGCAACTTCCTTGGCGCCGCTCAGGTGCTGAAGCAGACCTCTGCCCTACCCGCTGTCTGCGGTCGTGTTTGCCCGCAGGAGAAACAGTGCGAGAGCAAGTGTATCCATTTGAAGATGAACGAGCCCGCCGTGGCCATTGGTTATCTAGAGCGCTTCGCTGCCGACTACGAGCGCGAGAGCGGCAACATGGCCATCCCCGAGTGCGCCCCTTCCAACGGGAAGAAGATTGCCGTTGTAGGCTCCGGTCCTTCTGGTCTGAGCTTTGCTGGCGATATGGCTAAACTCGGTTACGACGTCACCGTCTTCGAGGCACTGCATGAAATCGGCGGTGTGCTCAAATACGGTATTCCTGAGTTCCGTCTGCCCAACGCCATCGTAGATGTTGAGATCGCTAATCTGGAGAAGATGGGCGTGAAGTTCGTCAAGGACTGCATCATCGGCAAGACCATTGCCGTAGAAGAGCTAGAGAAGCAAGGCTTCGCTGGTATTTTCGTTGGCTCTGGTGCCGGTCTGCCCAACTTCATGAACATCCCCGGTGAGAACCTCAAGGGCATTATGTCCTCCAATGAATACCTTACCCGTGTGAATCTGATGGACGCTTCCAATCCCGCTACCGATACACCTATTCATCGTGCCAAGAGCGTGATGGTGGTCGGCGGTGGTAACACGGCAATGGACTCCTGCCGCACCGCCAAGCGTCTGGGCGCCGAACGCGTGTTCATCGCCTACCGTCGCAGCGAGGCTGAGATGCCCGCCCGTCTGGAAGAGGTGAAGCACGCCAAGGAAGAGGGTATCGAATTCCTGACGCTGCACAACCCCATCGAATACTTGGGTGACGACAAAGGCAATGTCCGCGCTGTCGTGCTGCAGAAGATGGAACTCGGTGAGCCCGACGCCAGCGGCCGTCGCAGCCCGCAGCCCATCCCTGGTGCCACTGAGACCATCGACATCGACCAGGCAATCGTGGCTGTGGGAGTAAGCCCGAACCCCATCGTGCCCACCAGTATCGAAGGTCTCGAACTGGGTCACAAAAATACCATCGTTGTGAACGAAGGAATGCAGACCAACATCCCAACCATCTTTGCCGGCGGCGACATCGTACGCGGTGGTGCTACCGTCATCCTCGCTATGGGTGACGGCCGTCGTGCAGCAGCTGCTATGGATGAGTATCTAAAAAAGTGAAAAGTGATATAAATGATAAATAACTAATGATAAATATGATGGAACAGAGGACATACAAGAGCAGCTTGCATTCAACTGCGAAGCTATTATTTATTGTTTCTTATTTATTATTTATCATTTCCTCTGTGCCAGCCATGGCACAGAAACAGAACACATCAACTAAGAAAGCAACTGCTGCGTCTGTGATAGAACAGGCGCAAGCAGCCATTGCTGTCTATGATTTCGAGCGCGCCGAGAAACTCCTTAACACGGAAATCACCGCTTTGAAGAAAAGACGCAAGAGCACTGACGAACTGGAAACGCTGTTAGAACGCGCCCGTCAAGGTGCATTGAAGTTACACGCCACCGAGCGCATCACCATCATCGACAGCCTCGTATGCCCCAAGAATCTCATGCTGCGCAATATTCGCCTCAGCCATGAGAGCGGTCGTATCGACAGCTATGCTAGTACCTATCATACCCGTGACAACAGTGGTGCGACCATCTACGAGAACGAATTTGCCAACAAACGCTACCTCACTATCTCTGCCACGGCGGACGAAGCGTCGACATCAGCCTCTCTCCGTCTGGCAGTTTCCGACAAGCTCGGTGAGACATGGTCCACTCCTACACCCCTCACCGGCCTTATTGATGAAGAGGATTTGGAAAACACCCCGGACTATTCCGAGAATTACCCTTTCCTGCTTTCTGACGGCATTACGCTCTATTATGCAGCCACAGGCCCCGAAAGCCTCGGCGGCTACGACATTTTTGTCACACGTGCAGACGGTGAGGACGGTAGTTTCCTCTCGCCCGAGAACATCGGCTACCCCTACAACTCACCCGCCAACGACTACCTCTTAGCCATTGATGAGTTTAACCAATTGGGGTGGTTCATCACCGACCGTAACCAGCCGGCCGACAGCGTCTGTATCTACACCTTCATTCCCAATGACACACGTCAGCTTTACGGCGACGAGATCACCACTCCCGCATTGCGCGCCCGTGCACGCATTACCTGCATTCGTGACACCTGGAATCCAGATGAAAAAGAGACAATTGCAGCGGCACGTAAGCGCTTAACAGCATTACGACAAGGTGCAGATGCCGCAACGACTACTGTTACCCCCGACTTCATCTTCCCCATTGATGACCAACGCACCTACACCAGCCTCACTAACTTCCGTTCACCTGTAGCCCGCGAGAAGATGAAGCAATGGATTCAGCTCGACAAGAACATCACTACCGATGCTACGATGCTCCAGCGCCTGCGTGACAACTACTCCACTTCTAAGGCTGCTGAACGTCAACAGTTAGCAACGACCATCCAACAGATAGAAGCCACACACTATCCGCAACTCATAGAAATTCGACAACTTGCCAAAGAAATCCGCAACGCTGAAATTAATCATAAATAGCTATGAAAAAAATATTTGCACCTTCAGAACTTATCATCAATGAAGACGGCTCCGTATTCCACCTTCATGTTCGTCCCGAACAACTCGCTGACAAAGTCATCCTCGTAGGTGACCCTGGTCGCGTGCAAACCGTCGCATCGCATTTTGAACGTCTTGAATGCGACATACAAAGCCGTGAATTCCATACCATCACAGGCTGGTTCCAAGGTAAGCGCATCTCTGTGGTTTCCACAGGTATCGGCTGCGACAACATTGACATTGTTCTTAACGAGCTTGACGCCCTTGCCAACATTGACTTTGAAACCCGTACCGAGAAGGAACAATTGCGTACCCTTGAACTTGTTCGCATCGGCACCTGCGGCGGCCTACAGCCCAACACACCCGTTGGCACCTATATTGCTTCCTGCAAGAGCATTGGTTTCGATGGTCTACTCAACTTTTACGCTGGCCGCAACGATGTTTGCGACCTCGCCTTTGAAGAGGCCTTCAAGAAACATATGCATTGGAATCCGTTGCTCTGCGCTCCTTATGTCATTGATGCCAATCCCGAGCTCATCGAGCGCGTGGCAGGAAAGGATATGGTCCACGGCGTCACCATTGCCTGCGGGGGGTTCTTCGGTCCTCAAGGCCGTGAGCTCCGTGTTCCTTTGGCCGACCCCGACCAGAACAAAAAAGTGGAATCGTTTGAGTATCAAGGTTGGAAAATCACTAACTTCGAGATGGAGAGTAGCGCCCTCGCCGGCCTCGCTCGCCTCATGGGCCATCGCGCGATGACCTGCTGTATGGTTATCGCCAACCGCCTCGCCCATGAAGCCAATACCGGCTACAAAGGCACCATCGACGGACTCATCCGCCTTGTCCTTGAACGCATATAGTGGATACAATCTGCGCCATAGCCACAGCTCCAGGCGGTGCCATCGGCATCGTCCGCATCAGTGGTTCAGAAGCATTCACGATAGTCCGTCATGTTTGTCACCGCATCACGGCAACTACTCCATCACGTACTGCCATTCTCTCACCCATTATAACTGGAAACGACGAGATTCTTGACGAAGCCCTCGTCACCCTTTTTCCTGCTCCACACAGCTACACGGGAGAAGACTGCGCAGAAGTATCCTGTCACGGTTCCCGATATATCTTAAATAAGGTATTGGAAACATTCATCCAGCAAGGTTGCCGTATGGCAGGACCTGGTGAGTTCACACAACGTGCTTTCCTTAACGGCAAACTCGACCTTTCGCAAGCTGAGGCCGTTGCCGACCTCATCGCCTCCACTAATAAAGCGAACCACGCAATCGCCCTCTCGCAGTTGCGCGGCCATTTCTCTAGCGAGCTCGCACTGTTACGCGAGCAGCTTCTGCACCTCACCTCGCTCATGGAGCTTGAGCTCGACTTTGCAGACCATGAAGAACTGGAGTTTGCCGACCGTTCGGAACTATTGAAATTGGCACAGAAGATTGATGCTCACATCACCCGTTTAGCCGACTCCTTTCAGACGGGTAATGCCCTTAAAAACGGCATTCCAGTGGCCATCATCGGTGCCCCCAATGTTGGCAAATCCACTCTTTTGAACGCCCTCGTAGGCGAAGAACGTGCCATTGTAAGCGACATCCAAGGCACCACACGCGATGCAATCGAAGACACGTTCCAACTCGGCGGCATCACTTTCCGATTCATTGATACCGCTGGCATTCGCCACACCGATGACACGATAGAGAACCTTGGTATCGAACGTTCAATCGCTACCGTCAAACGGGCACAGATTGTACTGATGATGAAAGAACCGGGCGTCCCCTACCCTGACGTGCCCCTTCGCGAAGACCAAACCGTCATCCGCATCGAAAATAAGACCGAAACCTTCCAAGCCAAATACGGAGTGGGGCTCGATGCCCTGCGCCAACGCCTCGTAAACGCTGCGCCTCAGTTCTATGATACAGATGTCATCATTACTTCCGTTCGACATTATGAGGCCCTCTGCCGCGCTCATGACAGCCTCACCCGCGTCATCGACGGGCTCCTTTCACAAACACCAACCGATCTAATTGCCGAGGACCTGCGCCAGACACTCGATGCGCTAGCTGACATTACCGGTAGTGCCATTACCCCCCAAGAAACTCTAAACAACATCTTCTCCCACTTCTGCGTAGGAAAATAATCTACTATGTTCAGTACACTGAGACAGTTCTATAAGTTCAAGATTTACAAAGCATATCTGCGCCTGCTCCACGAGAACATCCTCGTGCGGCATCGCTATACTTTTGGGCTTGAGAATCTGCCCACACAAGGGGAACGTTATTTCATTGCCTGCAACCACCAGAACACGGCCAACGACCCGCTGAACATCGTCTTCGCACTGCCGCTGAAACTAAATGTCTATGCTTTGGCACGCGCGAATGTTTTCTCTGTTCACCCGCTCATTACGCGCTACCTACACTGGATTGGTCTGTTGCCCGCCTACCGCTTCGGGTGGGAAGGCGGCGAAGGACTGGAACATAACTTCCAAACCTTCAACGACATCGCCGAGCGCGTCAACGCCGGATTCCCCGTTATCGTCTTCCCCGAAGCCGGCCACACACAGGGACACTACCTCGACCCTTTCACCACTGGCACCGTTCGCATGGCATTTCACGCAGCCCGTGCCAATGGTTTCACCGAAGACATCAAGATTGTCCCCACCGCCCATCACTACGAAGATTACTTCGATGTGCAAACCGATTTCGTGTGGCGAATCGGTGAGCCTATATCTCTAAAGCCCTACTACGAAGCCTTCCAGCAGCATCCTAACAGTGTCATGCGAAATATCACTAAGGAACTACGCAATCGCATACACGCAATGATGCTCGACGAGGGCATTGAGGATTACACTGAAAAGGATTTCCTGCGATGTTCCACACTAAATCCCTCAACCCTGCAACCGATGCCGCTGCCCCAACGCATGGAGGCTGACCAGCGCTTCATTGATACTTTACGCAACAATCCACATTATGCCGAAATCATCGACATCACAAAAAAACTCCGCGAACGTGAGCAGACTATTGGCATCGATGACCTCACTTTTGCAGCACAGCCGCGCTGGCCAGCGACATTGACATGGACGTTACTCCTACTTTTATTGCTGCCCCTCTACATTGTCAGTCTTTGGCCACATGGCATCTGCTACGCTTTCCCGCCCACGCTGATGAAGACTGACAAGATGTTCACCAACTCTTATCGCACCATCCTTTCACTCGTCGTACTCTATCCGCTCACAGCCATCCTCACAATTGTGGTGATGGGAGTCGTTTGGAGCTGGTGGTGGCAAGCCCTCTTATGGATTCTTCTTTGGATACCTACAGGACGTTTCGCCTGGTGGTATCACTACCGTGTGCTCCTTGTCCGCCGTGCCTTCAATTATCTCCGTGCTTCTCGCACAGAAAAAGACACCATAGAATATTTGCATTCACTCATACAGTCAAGAATTAACACTTCAAATGAATAGAGTTGTCATCACAGGTATGGGCCTTTGGTCTTGCCTTGGTACCAATCTCGATACCGTGCGAGATGCCCTGTACCAGGGCACCAGTGGCATCATTTATAGCCCCGAACGCAAGGAAGCCGGCTATCGCTCTGCACTTGTCGGCAACGTCCCACCCGTAGATCTCAAGCCCTACCTCCACCGCAAGTTCCGCAATACGATGCCCGAAGCTGCACAATATGCCTATATGGCTACGCTGCAGGCCTTAGAGCAGGCACATCTTGATGAGGACTACCTTACCCAGCACGAAGTTGGCATCATCTATGGAAATGATTCCGTAGTAGAAGCTACGATGGTAGGGTTAGACAAGTTCCGTGCGGCACGTGATACTGTAGCCTGCGGCAGCGGCGCCATCTTCCAGTCCATGAACTCTACAGTCTCCATGAACCTGGCTTGCCTATTCCATCTACGCGGTATCAATCTGACTACGGCCTCAGCATGCTCCTCCGGTTCTCAGAGTATCGGACTGGCATCGCTCCTCATTCGCGACGGTCTCCAGGAATGCGTAGTCTGTGGTGGTGCTGAGGAGAACAACCTCTTCGGCATCGCAGCTTTCGATGGTATTCAGGCCTTCTCCATTCGTGAGGATGATCCCACGCGCGCCAGCCGTCCCTTCGATCGATCCCGAGATGGTCTCGTCCCTAGCGGCGGTGCGGCTACACTCATCCTTGAGAGCTACGATCATGCCGTCCGTCGCGGTGCGCCCATCCTCGCCGAGGTCGTCGGCTGGGGCTTCTCTGGCAATGGCGACCATATCTCCAATCCCAATGTTGAAGGGCCGGCACGCTCGCTTATCAACTGCCTCCGCAACAGCGGTGTGCAGCTATGCGACATAGGCTACATCAATGCACATGCCACCTCAACACCCATCGGCGACCAGCGCGAGGCCGAAGCCATCGCACAGGTGTTCGGTAACTCCCGCGTACCTGTCACTTCCACCAAGAGCCAGACAGGTCATGAAATGTGGATGGCCGGCGCCAGCGAAATCATCTATTCCATCTTGATGATGAAGAATGATTTTATCGCCGGAAACATCAACTTCGAAGCCCCCGATGAGATTACCGCCGCCCTCAACATTATCCCGGAGACACGTCCTTTGCACTTCGACATGTTCCTTAGCAACTCCTTCGGATTTGGCGGTACCAATTCAACGCTCATCATTAAAAACGCATAACATTCTTTTAACTATTACAAAGCAATATCATCATTCAATGAAAACAAGAGAAGATATCATCCTTGACATTAACGCCAAGATTGCTGAGGAATTTGAGATTGATGAGGCTGACATCACACCTGATGCCCCTATCTTTGAGACCTTGGAACTCGACAGCATCAGCCTCATAGACCTGGTCAGCATCGTACACCACGACTATGGCATTAAAATCGCCAAGGAGGACCTGCCACAGCTCAAGACCTTCGGCGACCTCTATGACTATATCAAGGCTCGTCAGGTTTGCTAAGAGAAAAAACAGCACACAGTCCCTTTCACATTGTCATGAAACGTTTTCTGTTCTCAGTTATCACGCTTCTCCTCGCTGTCGTCACATTCGCACAGCCCGCTGCAGACCGCATTCTTGGCACCTATAAGGCTAAGTTCGACAAAAACGACGCCAAGATCAAGGTCTTCCGTCACGATGGCGGATACCGTATGCAGATATGCTGGCTGCGTGTGACCCAAAACCCCGACGGAACGCTTAAGACCGATGCCAAGAACCCTGATAAGAGGAAACGTTCCACACCCATGAACGAAGTCGTGCTCATAGGGCACGTCACCTATGAGGACGGCATCTGGAAGAATGGACAAATCTATGACCCCAAGAGCGGCAAAACATACAAAGTAGAACTTCGTCTGAAAGAAGACAACATCCTTGAAGTACGCGGAATCGTAGGTCCCTTCCATAAAAGTTTTTACTGGACAAAAATACAATAACTACATCATATTGGACCACAATGTACGACCTGATTACTATCCTTGGCCCTACGGCCTGCGGAAAAACATCAGTTGCAACGCAGCTAGCGGCGCATATGGGCAATGCCGAGATCATTAGCGCTGACTCGCGACAGGTGTTCCGCGGTATGGATATCGGGACAGGAAAAGATTTGCAGGAGTACGGAAACATACCATATCACCTTATTGACATTTGTGAGGCAGGGACGAAGTACTCGGTCTTTGAGTTCCAGAGAGATTTTACACGCGCGTACAATAATATATATAGCCACGGCAATATTCCTATTATGTGTGGCGGCACGGGGTTGTATATCGAGAGCGTACTGAGAGCGTATAAACTGGTGGAAGTTCCTGTGAACGTGGAGTTGCGCGAACGTTTAGAGGGCAAAAGCCTTCAGGAGCTAACTGCAATGTTAGCTACATATAAACAACTGCATAACACCACGGACGTAGATACTGCGCGCCGTGCCATCCGCGCCATTGAGATAGAGGAATACTACCGTGAGCACCTCATCGACAAGACACAGCCCTTCCCTGCGTTGCAATCGCTGACTATCGGACTGGATATCCCGCGTGAACTGCGCCGCGAACGCATTACAAGACGCCTGAACAAGCGTCTAGAGGAAGAAGGAATGGTGGCGGAAGTACAAGGTCTCTTAGACCGTGGCATACCAGCTGAAACACTTATTAGCTACGGCCTCGAATATCGTTACCTGACGCTCTACCTAACGGGGCAGATGAGCTACGATGGGATGGTGCAGAGTCTGGAAATCGCCATTCACCAATTCGCAAAACGACAGATGACCTACTTCAGAGGAATGGAACGCCGAGGTGTTCATATCCGATGGATTGATGCAACCCAACCAGTCACTGACATCGTCCTGGAAATCCAAACACTCAATACATAATTCTTCATTTTACACTATTATGGAATCATCCCGTTGGGGCATTATCTATTGCCCGAAGCAAGGTGTACGACGTACGCACAAACGTTGGGAACGCATCAAGGAACTACTAGATGCCAAAGGCGTGGAGTTTGACTTCGTGCAGAGCGAAGGGCCTCATAGCGTAGAGCGCCTGATGAAAATGCTTTGCCAGAACGGGTATGAGACCATTATCATTGTAGGAGGGGATTCTGCTTTGAATCGTGCCGTGAATGGTCTCCTGAGCCTTGACGACACCGTACGTGAACGCGTGGTTATCGGCCTGATACCTAACGGGCGCGGCAATGATTTTGCGGCATTCTGGGGCATGCGTGAGGACGCTGACGAACAGACGATCCAATGGCTTATTCAACGTCGTGTACACAAGATTGACATCGGCTATATCAGCGGTACAAACGGTGAAAACGGCGAAGTGAAAAAACGCTATTTTGTCAACTGCGTCAACATCGGGCTTGTAGCCAACATCATGAAACTGAAGTACAAGACACGTCGCATCTTTGGACTCGCAACCCTCTCTTACTTCGCCAGTATGATCCTGATGTTGTTCCAACGTTTGGAAAAGAAAATGCATCTGCGCATCAATGAAGATTCCATGGATCAAAAGCTCATGAATGTCTGTATTGGCAATGGTCATAGCTACGGACAAACACCCAGCGCCGTGCCGTATAACGGTTGCTTGGATGTGAGCATCATCGCACAGCCTGGGGTGAAACAACTCATTGAAGGATTAGGTCTTCTATTTACTGGTAAGTTACTGAATCACAAGGATGTGAAAGCCTACCGCACAACTCGCCCCATCCATGTCTATGAGACACAGAATGCAACCGTCAGCACCGACGGTCGCGTGTTCAAAAGCCTCCAAGCCCCACTTGAGATAGGCTTGAAGCCAGAACACATTAATTTCATTATTCCGGATTGATAACTAAAAAAAGAGAGGTTTAACCCAATCGGCTAATCTTCTCCAACTTAGGGAAATCCATTATTTTTATCTTCCGTCCATCGACAGCCAGCAACTTTTCCGATGCAAAAGCGGAGAGAGTACGGATTGCATTGGCGGTCGTCATATTCGACAAATTGGCGAGGTCCTCACGACTGAGATAGATGCTAAGCGTGGAACCGTCTTCCTCCAATCCATAGCTGTCGCGCAGGAAGAGCAGAGCCTCTGCCAAACGTCCGCGGATATGCTTCTGCGTGAGGTTAACGGTTCTGCTGTCCGCCTTTCCCAGATCCTTGGCCAGGCGCTCTAGGAAGAACAATCCCAAACGAGCATTGGACAAAAGCAGACGCATAATGGTGCCGATAGGAATTTTTACGACAACAGCAGCCTCAAAGGCCGTTGCCGATGATGCATAGCGTTCACCTGCAAAAGCTGGACGATAGCCGAAATAATCCACAGGACGAATCACACGCACAATCTGTGTGCGTCCCCCTACTCCTTCCTTGCTAATCTTCACCTTCCCAGCTACCAAACAATGCAAATAGGCTGGCGTTTCATCCTCCTCATAGAGGACATCATTTCTCTTATAGGTGTGTATCGTAGCATGTTTCTCTAGCAGTTCCTGCTCCTCTACCGTTAGCAGTTCCGTCAATTCAACCAACTGAGGGAGGACATCCTTCACTTTTATGGTCTTTCGTGCCATGATGTGCGCGTTTATTATATGTTTTACGGCACAAAAATAGATATTTTTCATGATTATATCAAATCTTAGATAAAATTTTCCTTGAAATATTTTACAGGATGACAAAAAAAGCCTATTTTTGAAGACAAAATGAGCCAAATATGCCTTAATAACCCGCAAAAACAACGTAATTTATACCTTAATATAAACTAACTTATGAGCTATTTACAGTTTGACAAGACCTTGATGACAAACCTGGAGGAAGCTCTGAAGAAGGAGGTGCTACGCAGCAATCGCTCCGGTGCATACTCGTGTTCGACAATCCTGGATTGCAACACCCGCAAGTACCATGGCCTGCTAGTTGTACCTGTGCCTGAGTTGGACGACGAGAACCATGTGTTGCTCTCGTCGCTCGACTGCACAGTCATCCAGCATGGTGCCGAATTCAACCTCGGCCTCCACAAGTATCAAGGCGACAACTACAGTCCACGCGGCCACAAATACATCCGCGAGTACGACTGTCAGCAAGTGCCCACAACCATCTACCGTGTCGGTGGCGTGATCCTGAAAAAGGAACTTATGTTCCAGCACTTTGAGGACCGCGTACTGATTCGCTACACGCTCTTGGATGCCCATTCAAAGACAACACTGCGCCTGCAACCGTGGCTGGCCTTCCGCAGTGTGCGTGAGTTCACCCATGAGAATCCGCGCGTGAACCGCGACTATCAGGAGGTGAAGAACGGAATTAAAACCTGTATGTACCCGGGCTATCCCGAATTGTATATGCAGCTGAATAAAAAATCGGAATGGGTATTCCGGCCCGACTGGTACCGTGGTGTTGACTACCCGAAGGAGACAGAGCGTGGCTACGCTTCGAACGAAGACCTCTATGTTCCCGGCTACTTCGAGTTCGACATCAAGAAGGGCGAGAGTATCGTCTTCTCAGCTGGCATCAAGGAGTGCAACCCCGCCAAACTAAAGGACCTCGCCGACTACGAAGTGAATATCCGCACACCGCGTGACAACTTCTATCACTGCCTCGTTAACAGTGCACACCAATTCATCAACTACCGCGACGGCGAGACATACATCTTAGCCGGTTACCCGTGGTTCAAATGCCGTGCTCGCGACCTCTTCGTTTCGCTGCCAGGCTTGACACTAACCAACGACGAGGTGGACCATTTCGAACGTGTGATGGCAACTGCAGAAAAGGGAATCCGCGAATTCATCGATGGCAAGCCCCTCAGTGTACGTATCTATGAGATTGAACATCCTGATGTGCTGCTGTGGGCCATCTGGTGCATACAACAATACTGCAAGTTCGTGGGAATGCAAGAAGGTATCCGCAAATATGGCCAGTTACTGCGTGACATCATGGAGTGGCTGATTGCCGGGAAGCACCCGAACCTCTATGTCCACGAGAACGGCCTCGTCTATTCCAACGGCCGCGAGAAGGCTATCACATGGATGAATAGCAGCCAGAACGGACACCCCATCGTGCCGCGTTCAGGCTATATCGTTGAGTTCAACGCCTTATGGTACAACGCTCTGATGTTCAGCGCCAGTGTATGCCGTACGATGGACGATGCTGCCGAGGCAGAACACATCGAAGTCATTGCTTCGAGAGCCAAGAAGAGTTTCATTAATACCTTCCTTAATGATTACGGCTACCTGCTCGACTACGTTGACGGTCAAATGATTGACTGGAGCGTGCGTCCGAACATGATTTTCACTTGTGCCTTCGACTACTCACCCCTCGATGCGAAGCAGAAGAAAGGTGTACTTGATATGTGCACAAAGGAACTGCTCACCCCGAAGGGTCTGCGCACACTCTCACCGAAGAGTGGCGGTTACAATCCCATGTATGTGGGTCCGCAGGTACAGCGCGACTACGCTTACCATATGGGTACCGCCTGGCCGTGGCTAGCAGGTTTCTACCTCGAAGCCTGCCTAAAAGTCTTCGGCTACTCACGTGTAAGCTTCGTAGAACGCCAACTGGTAGGCTACGAAGAAGAACTCTTCTACCACTGCATCGGCACACTGCCCGAGGTCTTCGACGGCAACCCACCCTTCCATGGCCGCGGTGCCATGTCGTTTGCCATGAATGTGGCAGAGATTATGCGCGTAGTGAGACTCTTGGATAAGTATAATATGGAATAACTCCCTAAAATTAAGTAACTATGAAAGTATTAATGTTCGGATGGGAGTATCCTCCTCATGTATTCGGTGGACTCGCCACCGCTAACTACGGTATCACTCACGGCTTGCAGGCCCTTGGCGACATGGAGACGCTGTTGTGTCTGCCGCGTCCCTTCGGCGATGAAGAACAGGATGCTTGCAAGATTATCGGCATGAATTCCGTACCTATCGCATGGCGCGATGTCAACTACGACTATGTGCGCCAGCGTTTAGGAAATATCATGTCGCCTGATGACTACTATCGCTATCGCGAGCATATCTATGCCGACTTCAACTACATGCATGTCAATGACCTCGGCTGTATGGAATTCGCAGGCGGTTACCCCAGCAACCTCACCGAGGAAATCAATAACTACTCTATCATTGCAGGCGTTGTAGCCCGCACAGAGCAGTTCGACATCATCCACGCCCACGACTGGCTCACCTACCCCGCCGGCATCCATGCCAAGCAAGTCTCCGGTAAGCCTCTCGTCATCCATGTCCATGCCACGGACTTTGACCGTTCCCGCGGCAATGTGAACCCTACGGTCTATGGTATCGAGCGCAACGGTATGGACAACGCCGACTGCATTATGTGCGTGTCCGAGCTAACACGCCAAACGGTAATCAACCACTACGGTCAAGACCCCGCCAAGTGCTTTGCCATGCACAACGCCGTATATCCCTTGGCTCCTGAATTGCAGGAGATTGTCGATCAGCGCCTGCCCTACAAGGATCGCAAGGAGAAGGTCATCACCTTCCTAGGCCGCATCACGATGCAGAAAGGTCCTGAGTACTTCATCGAAGCCGCCAAACGCGTACTCGATCGTACGACCAATGTCCGCTTCTGCTTCGCCGGTTCCGGTGACATGATGAACGCGATGATTGATATGGCTGCCGCCTACGGCATTGCAGACCGCTGCCACTTCCCCGGCTTCATGAAAGGCAAGCAGGTGTTTGAGATCTTCCGCGACTCAGATGTCTATGTAATGCCCTCCGTCTCTGAGCCCTTCGGTATCAGCCCGCTAGAGGCCATGCAGAGCGGTGTTCCCAGCATCATCTCCAAGCAGAGTGGTTGCGCTGAGATTCTCGACAAATGTATTAAGACCGACTACTGGGACATCGATGCAATGGCCGATGCCATGTACAGTCTCTGCACCAACGACGCCCTGCACGAATACTTGCAGGTTGAGGGCAAGAAGGAAGTTGACGGCATCACCTGGGAAAAGGTGGGCCAACGCATCCGCAAACTTTATGATCAGTGCCTGCAGAGGTGCTAAACTTTAAACGTTAAACTTTAAATTTTTAACTATATGAAGACCATCTGTCTTTATTTCGAGATCCACCAGAACGTACATCTCAAGCGCTATCGCTTCTTCGAGATTGGTAAGGATCACTACTATTTCGACGATTATGAGAACGAACGCGGTATCACCGAGACTGCCGAACGTTCCTACATCCCCGCCCTCAAGACCTTTCTGGAGATGGCAAAACTCTACGGCAAGGCCTTCAAGGTGGCCTTCTCCATCAGCGGCTGCGCCATTGAACTGCTAGAGCAATATGCCCCCGAGGTCATCGAGTTGCTGCAGGAGCTCAACGATACCGGCTGCGTAGAATTCCTGGCAGAGCCTTATAGCCACGGCCTTAGCTCACTCATCAACGAGGATGTCTTCCGCGATGAGGTAGGCCGTCAGGCCAAGAAGATGAAGGAGCTCTTCGGCAAGAAGCCCACTGTGCTGCGTAACAGCTCGCTGATCTATAGCGATGACATCGGTGGCCTCGTAGCCGATATGGGTTATAAGGGCATGATTGCCGAGGGTGCCAAGCACATCCTGGGTTGGAAGAGCCCCCACTTCCTTTATCACTGCGCACAGAACCCCAATCTGAAGCTCTTGCTGCGTGACTACAAGCTTTCTGACGACATCTCTCTGCGCTTCAATGATTCCTCATGGAACGAGTACCCCCTCTTCGCCGACACCTATATGGACTGGATTGCCCAACTTCCCGAAGAGGAGAAGGTCATCAACATCTTCATGGAACTCTGCGCCCTCGGCATCTACCAACCACTGAGCAGCAACATTCTGGAGTTCATCAAAGCCCTGCCTGCTGTGGCCAAAGACCGCGGTATCACCTTCGCCACACCCAGCGAGATTATCGCCAAGAGCAAGAGCGTGGCACCAATGGATGTGCCCTACCCCATGTCATGGAATGACGAGGAACGCGATACCAGCTGCTGGCTCGGCAATGTCATGCAGCGCGAGGCATTCCATAAACTCTACAGCGTGGCTGAGCGCGTGCTCATCTGCAAGGACCGTCGTATCACACAGGACTGGGATCGTATCCAAGCCTCCAATAACTTCCGCTTCATGACCACCAAGAACGTGGGCGTAGGCTTCTATCGTGGCATCTACGATAGCCCCTACGATGCGTTCACGAACTACATGAACATCCTAGGTGACTTCATCAACCGTGTTAACGCCCTCTACCCGCTCGACATCGAGAACGACGAGTTAAACGCCCTGCTGACTACTATCCGCAACCAGGCTGATGAAATCAACGTCAAAGACGCTGAAATTAACCGTCTGCAAGCCCGTCTCTCAAAATTCGAACCTGTAGAAAAGGAGGTAAAGAAGGCACCTGCTAAGAAGGCTGAAGCTCCCAAGGCTAAGGCTCCCGCTCCCGCTAAGAAGGTTGAAGCTCCTAAGGCTGAAGTAAAAGCTCCTGCCAAGAAGGAGCCTGCTAAGAAAGCTCCCGCAAAAAAGCCCGCAGCAAAAAATAAAGCTGACATATAAGAAAGAAATAAGCCATCCTTGATCGGGATGGCTTATTTTTATGAAGTGGTGTCCACTATTTCGTGTACATTCCGTATATCACCTGCATGGGCAACTCCTTGGTGCCCCCTACGAGGCGGGTGCTGCACAGCGAGAAATCATGTTGCACGCTGGTGACGACATTGGACGAGTTGACAGCCGTCACCACCGGCACCAGCCATACACAGTTCCAGTACGGATTGGCAGCATTATACTCTTCCGATGTCAGACCCTCGCGCTGCATCGTCTCCTTCTTTACACGATTGAGATAAGAAAGCAAGTAGTTGATATTTTCAAACGTGTACGTATTGGCACCGGAATCAAAATTCGAGACATAGGATGTGGCACCATCGGCTACCTGACGATTCGAAAAAAACGACTCATAGGCCGTGCGGCGTACCATCAACAGCGTAGCGGACGTACCAAAAGCGCTACTGGATGCGCCGTCGTTCAGACGCGTCATCACAATACGCGCACGACTGATGCTGTCGTTATCATGCCCAGCGTAAATCTCATCCACAGGCAGAATCAGCTCCGTGGCAATACCTGACGGCGATGTCAGATAGGTGAACGCCTCCACGGGATTGCCTTGCGCATCATTAGTTGAAGCCATCAGCTCATCAATGCCCTTGTTCTCAATGCGCGTACTTTGGATGACCTCTTGTGTTGCCGAGAAACGCGCGACACCATCTACAAAGGCATTATCACGGTCAAGATAGCGGAAACGCACATTGATAACACTCACGTCAATGGCCAGCATCACGCCATTACCGCCCTTGAGTCGGAAATAATAGCCAGGAAGCACGTTGTGGATGAAGTGATAGGAATCTGCAAAATACTCCGGATGGTCCACCGCAGCTTGCAGGATACGCTGACCATCCTCCGTGGGAAGGGTAATCTGTATGTTCTTATAGTAGTCGGTGCCGGAACGTTCCGTTTCGTCCACTGTCTGGTCCTCCGCCGTGAATGTCTTCTCTGCCACCGGTGTCGGCCGCTGGGGATTCACGAAGCTCATAAGGTCCTGATCGGTGTAATATGTTTCCGACTCACTCACAACATTATCTTTGTCCAGCTCATACACTTCCAATTTCAGGGGGGTGCTGCCGTCGCCCGTATAGGAGCTGAAATACATTCGCAGCTCTATGCCGTCGCACACCACCTTCCCGTTGTCGTCCCTCACTAGTTTATCAGCACTCGGCAAAGTATAGTTCTCACCCGTATGGAACTGCGCCAAGAAGTCGGCGGTAACGTCGATGTCGGTAGCATCGTCGTGTACGCGACCAAAATAGCACTTGCTGTTGTTGGCTGTGACAGCTCCCAGTTTTACAGAACGTGAAGTAAAACTATATGTCTGAACAGAGGAAATGATGATGTCAGCATCCGAGGGGATGCCTATTGTATCGGTGTCATCGGCACAGCCTGTGAAGAGCGCCAAAGCGCACAATGCTATACCGGCATATCGTAGTTTCATAGAAATAAAATCAATTGATTTTGCACAGTGTTACAGATCCGGGTCCTCCACGGGCGTCTTGCCTTCGCTCCATATACTGTCGAAGAAATCGACGACCTGTGTAGAGGCATCGGGGCTCTTCACATCTACAGGACCAAAGACTGGCAGGCCAATCTCCTTGGCGTAATCAATAAGTTCCTGATTGATATTGGACTCGGTCAAGAGCATACCATTGCTGTTGCGGAGTGCCAGCTTGTAGAGATCCATCATCGTGGCATCCTCGGGGAAATCCTTCAAGTCCTTGTCCGAAAGGCCCTTGAACTGCAAGTTCGTGCGGAACTGTTGCGTGAGCGGCAACTTCAGATCATCGCCGGCAGGCGTGAAGATGATGCGGCTGTCACGATAGGAGGGCTCCTCACGGTACGACGTTTTGATATACAACGGTGCCACAGCCGAGATCCATCCCTGACAATGGATGATGTCCGGTACCCAGCGCAGCTTCTTCACCGTCTCCAACACGCCACGGGCATAGAAGATGGCACGCTCGCCGTTGTCTGGGTACTCGTTTCCCGCTTCGTCGTAGGCTTCCAGACGCTTCATGAAATAGTCATCATTATCAATAAAATACACCTGCATTCGAGCCGAAGGTATGGAAGCCACTTTGATGATGAGCAGATGGTCCGTTTCATCGATAATGAGGTTCATACCTGACAGGCGTATCACCTCGTGCAACTGACTGCGGCGTTCATTGATACCGCCCCATTTGGGCATAAAGGTGCGTATTTCACGCCCTTTTTCCTGAGCGTACTGTGGCATCTTACGACCCAATAACGAGACATCCGTGTCTGGAAGATACGGCGTAATCTCCTGTGTGATGAATAATACTCTTTTGCACTTCATGTTGCACGTCATTATTACTTTTCGACTGCAAAGATATATAAAAAAATCGGGTTATTTGCAATGATTCGTTCAAGAAAGTGAGTGAAAAGGGCATTTTTTGTATTTTATTTGTGTTTTTACTTCCTCATTTGGCATTTTATATGTTATTTTGCACCCGAAATGAAGATTATACATCACATCCAAGAGCTCAAGGCCGAAATGCTCGCTGCACGGACCGCAGGCAAAAGCATCGGTCTCGTACCCACCATGGGTGCTCTTCACGAGGGCCACGCATCGCTCGTGCGCCGCTCCGTGGCTGAGAACGACATCACTGTTGTCAGCATTTTCCTGAATCCCACACAGTTCAACGACCCGCGCGACCTGGAGCGTTACCCCCGTACACTTGACGCCGACTGCGCCCTGCTCACCGACTGCGGTGCACAGATAGCCTTTGCGCCCAGCGTGGCCGAGGTTTATCCGGAGCCCGATACGCGCCACTTCTCCTACCCGCCCACCGACGCCGTGATGGAAGGTGCCATGCGCCCGGGACACTTCAACGGTGTCTGCCAGATTGTCTCCAAGCTGTTCAGCTACGTGGAGCCTGACCGCGGCTACTTCGGCGAGAAGGACTTCCAGCAGATTGCTGTCATCCGCCGTATGGTTGCAGATTTGGGGTTCCGCCTGCAGATTGTCCCCTGCCCCGTCGTGCGTGAAGACAGCGGTCTCGCACTCTCCAGCCGCAACAGCCTCCTCAGCCCCGAGGAGCACGCCATAGCCCCTCATATCTATGCTGCCCTCAAGGCCAGCTGCGATTTCGCACGTTCACACAGCGTTCAGCTCACACGCGAATATGTGGAAGCCCGTTTGAACGCCGTCCCAGGGCTGCGCGTGGAGTACTATTCCATTGTAGATGCCGACACGCTCGCCGACGTGCAGGCGTGGAACGATGCCCCAGCCGTCGTGGGCTGCATCACCGTCTATTGCGGCAGCAAGCCCATCCGACTGATTGACCATATTCATTATTAGTTTAAAGTTTAAGTTTCAAAAGATTAAATTTTAATTATTTATGGTCGTAGAAGTCATTAAAAGCAAGATACACTGCGCCACCGTCACGGAAGCAAACCTCCATTACATGGGCAGTATCACCATCGACGAGGCACTCATGGATGCCGCAGGCCTCATCGCCGGCGAGCGTGTCTATATCGTCAACAACATGAACGGTGAACGCTTTGATACCTATATTATTAAGGGTCCCCGCAACAGCGGATGTATCTGCCTCAACGGCGCTGCTGCGCGCAAGGTGCAGGTGGGCGACGTCGTGATTATCATGTCCTATGCCCAGATGGACTTCGAGGAGGCTAAGACATTCACGCCCAAGGTTATCTTCCCCGACGAACACAACCGAGTGAAATAAACGAAAGAAGCCGCCCCATTTGGAGCGGCTTCACTTTTTCTCTGTATCCCTTTACTTGTTGGGATCCTCGCAGAGCTCTGTGAGAATACCCACTGTGCTCTTCGGGTGTAGGAAGGCAATATTCAGGCCGTCAGCGCCCTTACGGGGAGCCTTGTCGATCAGGCGGATGCCCTTGCCGTCGCATTCTGCGAGAGCCTCAGCCACACCATCCTCGATGCAGAAAGCCACGTGGTGAATGCCACGACCGCCGTTGTCGAGGAACTTCTGCACAGTGCTTTCGGGGCTCGTGGGCTCCAGCAGCTCCAGCTTCACCTCGCCTACCTTCATGAAGGCTGTTTTCACCTTCTGATCCTCAACCACCTCGGTCTTGTAGCACTTCAGACCTAGCACATTCTCGAAATAAGGAAGAACTTCGTCGATGCTCTGCACGGCGATACCCAAATGTTCAATTTTTGAGATTTTCATGATGTTTATACGTTTAATAATGTATGAAATGACGTTTTCTGACCGCAAAGATACATTAAATAAATGATACGCGGTGCAGAAAAGTCCTTTTTTTACGAAAAAATTTGGCAGAATCAAAAAGAACCTCTACTTTTGCCCCAAGAAATCATTCGCAACAATCCATGCTGGCCACGTCAAGTGGCACTTACGGGATTGTTGTGTCTTTTTGTACGCACGATCACGATAAGTTAACGCACTCATTCTGAGTGCAATCGTTCTTTCACTTATTGTAATCGTTTCTATGATGAAAAGAAAAAACTTTCAGCGTCCAAAGGTCAACTGCCTTTGCCGCTGCAACCCCGCCACAGGTGTCGAGTCCCTCACCAACTCCCAGCTGCAGCGAACCATGAGGCGTGCCATCGGCATCGCACACTCCTCCCGCTCTACAGGAGTCATCGCCGCCACAGCCGTACGAGCCGGTCAGCTCTTCGAGAACACGGGGCACCCGCTGATGGCCATCACCATCTACCGCACCGCCATCAACCGCATCCTCACCATCGACTACTGCCGCGCCGAGGACTACTATTATTTCGGACCCGTTCCTCCCAATCCCCACTATCGCCCGTGGAGCGCACGAATCAATGATGCCGATGCCCTGGAGGTCGCCAAGCCCCTTGATGCCCTCTACCGCCGCCTCCAGCTGCCCGACTATGCCCATCAGCAGCGCCGTGTCCTCGACTACTACGAGCACATTTTCAACAACGTCTATGCTGCCTGTATGTAACAACGAAGCCCCGTCAATTGGCGGGGCTTCGTTGTTTTTAGTCTTCACCGTACATCTTGGTTTTCAATTCACGGATGCGTTCGTCACTGATATAGTCATCGTACTCCATCAGCTTGTCGATGGTACCGTTGGGGGTCAATTCAATAATACGGTCGGCCACAGTCTGGATGAACTCATGGTCATGCGAAGCGAAGAGGATATTGCCCTTGTAGAGCTTCAGGTTGTTGTTGAACGCCTGGATGCTCTCGAGGTCCAGGTGGTTCGTGGGCGTATCCAAGATGAGACAGTTGGCGTTCTTCAACTGCATTCGGGCAATCATACATCTCATGCGCTCGCCACCCGAGAGGACGTTGACCTTCTTCAGCACCTCCTCGCCCGAGAAGAGCATTCGGCCTAGATAGCCTTTCATGAACACCTCGTTGCCCTCGCCGTACTGCATCAGCCAGTCAACGAGGTTCTTATCGCTCTTGAAGAACTCCGTGTTGTCCAGCGGCAGATAGGCGGTGGTAATCGTCAAGCCCCACTTATAGGTGCCCGTCTCCGGCTGGCGGTTGCCGTTGATGATCTCAAAGAGGGCTGTCATCGCGCGCGGGTCGTGACTCAGGAACACCGTCTTCTGGCCCTTCTCGATGTTGAAAGTGACGTTGTCGAAGAGCACGGTACCATCCTCGGCCGTAGCCTTCAGGCCCTCTACTTCGAGAATCTGGTTGCCGGGCTCGCGGTCCATCGTGAAGATGATACCCGGGTACTTACGCGTGGAGGGCTGGATCTCATCGACGTTGAGCTTCTCCAGCATCTTCTTGCGCGAAGTCGTCTGCTTCGACTTGGCCACATTAGCGCTGAAGCGGCGGATGAACTCCTCCAACTCCTTGCGCTTCTCCTCGGCTTTCGCCTTCTGGTTCTGCGCCTGACGCAGGGCCAGCTGGCTGGACTCGTACCAGAAGCTGTAGTTACCTGCGAACATCGTCACCTTGCCGAAGTCGATATCCACCGTGTGCGTGCAGACGGCATCAAGGAAGTGACGGTCGTGGCTGACCACCAGCACCGTGTGCTCGAACTCTGAGAGATACTGTTCCAACCACTGCACGGTGTCGAGGTCCAGGTCATTGGTAGGCTCGTCGAGCAGCAGGTTGTCGGGCTCGCCGAACAGGGCCTTGGCCAGCATCACACGGACCTTTTCCTTACCCGAGAGTTCACCCATCAGCATCTGGTGCTTCTTCTCCTTAATGCCGAGACCACTCAGCAGTGCGCCCGCATCGCTCTCGGCCGTGTAGCCACCCATCTCTGCGAACTTCTCCTCGAGCTCCGCCACGCGGATGCCGTCGGCATCGCTGAAATCCTCCTTCATATACAGCGCATCTCGCTCGTGCATAATATCCCACAGCACGGTGTGTCCCATCAGCACAGTGTTCAGCACCGTCTCGCCGTCGTACTGGAAGTGGTCCTGCGACAGCACGCTGAGGCGCTCGCCCGGGCCCAGCTCGATAGTGCCCTTGTTGGCCTCCAGCTCGCCGCTGATAGCCTTCAGCAGCGTGGATTTACCGGCACCGTTGGCGCCGATGACGCCGTAGATATTGCCGTTGGTGAATTTCATGTTCACGTCCTTGTACAGAACGCGTTTGCCGAACTGAATGGCAAGATTGGAGACTGTAATCATTAGTTCGTTTAACGTTTAACGTTTAGTTATTTCGTTTAGCGGGCACAAAGATACAACAAAATCCTGAGACCACCGCCCTTTTTCTCGAAAAACTGTTTTTCGCAGTTCGAATATCGATGGAGCAAATAAAAGTCATGTTTCCAGCGAAACACAGGACCAAAGTGTGATTTATGACGTTCGGGCAAAGAAAAAGAGGAAAAAGTGAATGAAAGAGAGAAAAGATTTGTAATTTTGCAGAGTAATAGCTAAAGGTGCCGTATGAAGACCGAGGAACAGATAGCCGCCAAGAAACGCTTTGCAGGCGAAGCGAAACCATCCATGAAACGCCGCGACGATCATCACGACTACCGTAGTCGCCGTATCTATCTCATTACGCTCGCCGTGGAAGGGCGCCGTCCTTTGCTTGGCCGCCTCATGGGCAATCCCTTCACAGAGCCCGATGCCCCCGACTATCCCCATGTTGAACTCACGCCCCTCGGCGATGCCGTCTCGAAGGCGTGGTACACCATCCCTCGCTATCATCACGAGATAGAAATCATTGCCCTTCAAGTGATGCCCGACCACATCCACGGCATTCTCTTCGTCAAAGAGTTCATGCCTGAAGGCCTTGGAAAAGCCATCCTCGGCTTCAAGCAAGGCTGTAACAAAGCCTATCGCGCCTTCCTCGCCCAATCCCTTCCTGCCGTGAATCCAGCCACCCCGGCTCATTCATCGGTTGACCAAGCCACCCCGGCTCATTCATCAGTTGAGCAGGTTGCCCCTGCATGTTCATCGGTTGAGCAAGCTGCTGTACCACAGCAGCCTACCCCATCCCCTCCCTCTCTCATCTCCGACCGCTCCCACGGCCTCCTCTTCGAGCGCGGCTACAATGACAGCATCCTCCTTCGCGATGGCCAGCTCGCAGCTATGAAGCGCTATCTTGCCGAGAACCCCTTCCGCCTCGCCATGAAGCGGGCGCGCCCCGAATTCCTGCGTGTCCGCCTCAATGTCAATGTCTGCGGCACCCCTTGCTCCGCTGTCGGCAACCTCGCATTGCTCTCCACCCCGAACAAGCTGCGCGTCCGCATCTCCCGCAGCATCGACCCCGCCCTACTCGAACAGGAGAAGGCTCGTTTCCTCGCCGCCGCCCGCGCTGGCGCCGTCCTTGTCTCCCCCGCCATTAGTCCCGGCGAGAAAGCCATCACCCGCGCCGCCTTCGATGAGGGCCTCCCCCTCATCGTCCTCCTTGACTACGGCCTCGCCCCCATGTCCAAGCCCAGCGGCGAGCGCTTCCGCGCCTGCTCCGAAGGCCGCCTCCTTCTCCTCTCACCCTTCCCCCACACCAATCAACGCATCACCATCACCAGGCAGGTGTGCGAAGCTCTCAATGGGCTGGCATGGGTGATTAGCGGAGGGAAATAAAGAAAAGCCCCTCATAAAACGCAGCAACTATAATCATTATAGCTGCTATGTTGTTATTGCATGATTGTTACGCCATAAAAGTATGAATGTTTTACGATTCTGCCAAAAGAATCACAGATTTTTGCACAGCAAGCCTCAAAATCCAATGATTAGAGTCGTAGAATTCTGAAATACAAAAAAGTGTTTCACCTTCACGATTTGACGATAATTTATTGTATAATTGATAGTTACACTGTGAAGCTTGCTGTCGAAAGATTCACGAAAGATTCACAAAAGTATCAAAGCGGATACTTATTAGGGAAAGGGGTGAGCGGGTGAAGGGTTGTGAAGCTTTGTGAAGCTTCAAGGATGGGCATAGGGCATATAAACGCAAGTAAATCAGAGAATAAAAATGGAAGTGTGAACGGTGAAGCTTTGTGGAGACAAATAAAAAAATGAAGACCGCGGTCTTCGGGCTGTAGGAGCGTGCTCCTCTGGGCGTAAGACCGCGGTCTTATTGCTTTTCTCACGCGTGAGAAAAACGAGTTCCATGCATGGAACACGGCAACACACTGCATTGAATCGGGCGACACACTGCACTGCATTCGCGTTTTCAATGCAGTGTATTCGATCCGCAAAAACTTAAAAAAAAGACCGCACATGTCACAGATTTCTCAACGTGACATGTGCGGTGCTTATTGAAATAAAGTCTAATTAATTAGAGGAACCACTTGACGTAGCAGAAGTCCTGACGGTGCGGCAGGCGATCGTTCTTGGGGAAGATGCGGTAAGCAATCTTGAACATTCCTGCGTTGTTGATGGTGTGGGTCACGTGGAAGGTGTAAAGGTTGCCTTCGCGCTTGACAACTTCGAGGGGTTCTACGTTGTAGATGTGGTCCTCACCCTTCTTGTCGGTGGTCAGCGTGACGAGCTCAACGCCGATGGCATTGTCGAGGCCTGCCTCGTCGATGACGATGTTGATATCGTATTTCTTTCCAGACTCTATCTGGCCAATCTTCAGAGGCTCACCCTTCTCAGCGCTGACGACACGCACACCGTCCCATCGCTCTGCCACAGCTTCCTTCCAGATAGCGATTTCCTTGGCAAGCTGGTTGTCGTTGGCCTGCAGCTTCTTGGAGCGTGCTGCCAGGGGGTTGTAGAACTTGGTATAGTAGTCATCGAGCTGACGCTTCATCGTGTAGTGAGGTGCGATGCGAGCGATGCTGTTCTTGATGACCTGAATCCACGAGGGGCTGTAGCCCTTGGCGTTGCGAGCGTAGTAGGTGGGCATAATCTCGTTCTCGAGGAGACCATAGATGGTGGCAGCGTCGAGCTGATCCTGATAAGCCTGGTTCTCGTAAGTGCGCTTCTCGGTGAGTGCCCAGCCGGCACCCTCGCGATAGCCTTCAAGCCACCATCCGTCGAGGACGGAGAGGTTGACGACACCATTCATAAGGGCCTTCTCACCGCTAGTGCCAGAGGCTTCGAGAGGACGCGTCGGAGTGTTCATCCAGATATCCACACCCGAAATCAGACGGCGTGCGAGCTGCATATCGTAGTTCTCAAGGAAGATGATCTTGCCAAGAAACTCAGGACGCTGGCTAATCTCGTAGATCTTCTTAATAAGACCCTGACCTGCACCGTCGGCGGGGTGGGCCTTACCGGTGTAAAGGAACTGCACGGGGTAGTTGGGGTTGTTGACGATCTTGGAGAGGCGCTCAAGGTCGGTGAAGAGGAGGTGTGCACGCTTGTAGGTAGCGAAGCGGCGACCAAAGCCGATGAGGAGAGCATTGGGATTGATCTTCTCCATAAGGCTGACAACGCGGCTGGGGTCACCTTGGTTCTTCAGCCAGCTCTCACGGAACTGCTGACGGATGTAATCCACGAGTTTGGTCTTTAGAGCCATACGTGTCTTCCATATCTCTGCATCGGGCACCTCGTAGATGGCGTGCCAGATATCTTCATTGGACTGGTCTGCCAGGTGCTGCTCGTTGAAATACTTGGCATAGAGCTGACGCCACTCATGGGCACACCAGGTGGGGAAGTGTACGCCGTTAGTGACGTAGCCCACATGGCTCTCCTCGGGGAAGTAACCCTTCCAAATATTGGCGAACATCTTCTTGGATACCTCACCGTGGAGCCAGCTGACACCGTTGACCTCCTGACAGGTATTGCAGGCAAAGGTGCTCATGCAGAAACGCTCGCCGTGGTCGTTGGGGTTCTGGCGGCCCATGCCTATGAACTCATCCCACGTGATGCCGAGCATCTGGGGGTAGCCGCTCATGTACTTGCCGAAGAGGCCTTCGTCAAAGTAGTCGTGGCCTGCAGGCACGGGGGTGTGTACAGTATATAAAGAGGACGCGCGCACGAGCTCGAGGGCCTGGTTGAACGTGAGACCACTCTCCACGTAATCAACAAGTCGTTGCACATTGCAGAGAGCAGCGTGACCCTCGTTGCAGTGATAGATGTCCTTCTTGATGCCAAGCTTCTTGAGCAGCAGTACACCACCGATACCGAGCAGGATCTCCTGCTTCAGACGATTCTCCCAGTCGCCACCATAGAGGGCGTGGGTGATGGGGCGGTCATAATCACTGTTCATCTCGTTGTCGGTGTCGAGCAGGTAGAGCTTCACACGACCGACGTTGACGCGCCAGACATAAGCGTGAACCTGGTAGTTCATGTAGGGGACATCGATGACCAGGGGCTCGCCGTCCTTGTCCATCTGCTGTTCGATGGGGAGGCTGCCGAAGTTCTGGGCCTCGTAGTTGGCAATCTGCTGACCGTCCATGGAGAGGGTCTGCGTGAAATAACCGAAACGATAAAGGAAACCGACGGCGCACATATCGACGTTGGAATCGGATGCTTCCTTTACATAGTCACCGGCCAGGATACCAAGACCGCCGGAGTAGATCTTCAGCGACTGATTCAAACCGTACTCCATGCAAAGGTATGCCACAGAGGCACGGTCCTTGCGGGGCTCTGCATCCATGTAGGCGCGGAACTCCTTATATGTGTCATTCATCCGCTTGATGATGTCCTTGTCCTTGGCCAACTCAGAGAGGCGCTCGTAGCTGAGGCGCTCCAGCAGGAGAACAGGATTCTGACCTACTTCCTCGTAAAGGACAGGGTCGAGACGTGAGAACAGACTGCGGGCGCTGTGGTTCCATGCCCACCACATGTTGTGGGCGAGTTCCTCCAACTTGTTCAACTCCTCGGGAATATTACTCTTGACGGTAACTGGCTTCCACTGAGCCTCGTTGGCGTTGCTTGCTTGAATTTTCATAAATAATTATTTTTTGGAAAAGTGTGATTAATAACTTGATTAGAGGCTGGCGACACGCTCCTGTGCATTGCGCAGGGCAATGTCGTAGGCCTTATAATAATATGAAATGAAATACTTCCATTGTGCTTTCCCGGCCAGGGCAGCAGCAGCCTTGCGGGCAACCTCCACCTCCTTGGCGGAGAGCTGCGAGAAGCCGATAATCTCATCGCGGATGCGGTCGGCGACCTCGTTGTAATTGTAGTCGGAGCGCTGAATCACCTCCACGCCATCCTTGTCCAGATAACAGGGGTGCGGCTGGCTGGGTTTGGTACGACGACCAGCGGGCTTGGCTGCAGCGGCCTTCACCTCGTTGGCCCAAAGGCCAAAGCCTGCGAGTGTGGTGGTAATACAAGGCACCTTAAAGGCGACACTCTCCAGCGGCGTATAGCCCCACGGTTCGTAGTAGGATGGATAGACGGTGAGGTCGAGGCCCAGCAGCAGATCGTAGTAGTGCATATTGAAGATGCCATCTGCACCATCGAGATAGCAAGGCACGAACATCATCTTCAAGCGACTACTCTCGCGGTTTGTCACGCCGCAGCGATGCAGCATCTGGGTAACCATATCACTACCCGGCTCATAGAGGTTGTGGGTGATGAAGGGTTCGGGGAGTGGGGAGTTGAGAGTGGAGAGTTGCTTCAACCTATCCTGCAAATCCTCACGTGGTCCAGCCTGCCATGCAGGCACCTCTACGAGGGCGAGAACGGGGCGCTGGAGACGGTCGTCGTGGAGTGTGCGGACGAGAGCTTCAAGATACACGTCGATGCCCTTGTTCTTCCACTCATAGCGACCGCTGGTGGAAATGATCATGGTATCGTCGCCGAGAGCGGTTCCCATCAGCGCATTGGCAACATCCAAAATACGCTGACGCGCCTTGCGACGGCGATTGACAAAAGTGACACCCTTGGGTACGAAGTCCATCTCGAAGCCGTTAGGAAGCACCACATCGGGTTGCCTGTCCAGAAGTTCGAGACACTCGCGAGCAGTGACGTCGCTGACAGTGGTGAAGCAATCCACATGGTGCGCCGTCTGGCGCTCGATGCTATGCTTCGACTGCACGTTCAACTCATCGGCCATCTGGTTGCCGTTATAGGCGAAGAGATAGTCGTAGAGAGGTTTTCCATTGCCGGCAATGCTACGCCCAATGGTAGTGGCATGCGTGGTGAAGATGGTGGCAATAGCAGGTACATGAGTACGGATATACAAAGCGCCAAGACCTGTCATCCACTCGTGGGCCTGATAGACAACGCGCTTGCTCTCATTGAGGAAACGATGGTAAAAGCTCTCCACCACACGACCTGCGGCATAAGAAAACATCGAAGCCTCATCGTAGTCGCCATAGGCGTGGAGGGAATCCACTTGGAAATCCGTCCAGAGACGACTGTATATCTCGTTCTTCTGTGCAAAGAAGGGCTTGAAATCTACCAGCACCACGATGGGGCGGCCCGGAATCTGCCATCGCCCTATGCGTAAATTGAGCGATTCCTTTGCTGCGGCACGGCGCCAGTCGCCCCACAGCTTCTTGTCTTCAACAAAAAGGGGATTCGGCTTGTCTGTCCAAAAGTCCGGACCAATGAAAACGATGCGGTCCGGCATTGCATCCTGAAGCGTTTTAGCACGCGTAGAAAGAACGGTGTAGATACCACCGACCTTGTTACAGACTTCCCAACTGGACTCAAAAATATAGTCGGGAAGGAGGAGCTCTTTATTCATCTACCTTAAACGGGTTTACCTTATAGTACTCTGAAATCGGGTGCAAAAGTACAATATTTCTCTTAAACGGCCAATTATTTATGTGCAAAATCCTCACTCAAAGAGTGGTTTCTTGATTTACGCTAACCCGCCATGTTCAGAGGGCCACGATGAGGGCTGCCAAATAAGCCACATAGCAAGTCACCAGCACAGCGCCTTCCCAGCGCTCCACGCGGTGTTTGGTGCGGGCAAAAAGCCAGAAGAGAACCATACTGCCCAGCAACACAGCAAAGTCGGTCCACTGAATGCCCTGCACGGATAGCGGTGTCACCGTGGAGCAAACACCCAAGATCCAGAAGATGTTGAAAAGATTGCTGCCCACGACATTGCCAATAGCGATGTCACTCTTACCCTTGCGTGCTGCTACGACACTCGTGGCCAGCTCCGGCAGCGATGTGCCGCCAGCTACTAGCGTCAGGCCGATCACCGCTTCACTGACACCCAGCTGACGGGCTATGCCGCAGGCGCCGTCCACAAACAACTCGCCGCCGGCAATCAGGCCGGCGATGCCGAGAATGATAAAAAGGACAACACGCAGGACTGACAGCTGCGAGTCACGTTCCGCAATCTCCTCTCCCACCCTGTCCAATTTTCCCGATTGGGCCATAGAGAAAGTGTAGGCCATGAAGATAGCAAAAAAACAGAGAAGGACGATGCCATCGCCATGGGAGAGGACATTGGCATCGGCGTTGACATCCAAAAGTGTATCAAGCGCCAAGGCGGGCAAGGCGATGCTGGCCAACAGCGACAACGGGATATCCTTGGACACCGTTGAGCGCGAGATGGCGATGGGACAGACAACAGCGGACATTCCCACAATCATTAGCGTGTTGAAGAGGTTACTGCCCACGATGTTACCAATACTCATGGCCGGTGCATTCTGAATGCTGGCAAAGAGACTGACGATAAACTCCGGCAACGATGTGCCGAAGGCCACGATGGTAAGGCCGATGACAATCTCGGGAATATGGAAACGGCGCGCTAACGCCACAGAACCGTCGGTGAGTTTGTCGGCACCAACAAGGACCAAAGCGGCCCCCACAATGACCATGAGAATATGAAGAAGCATAACCTAAAACGATTTATCGAACACGAACGTGTCATTAATTTGATAAAAAAATTGCCCAATTCAGTTTTTTTATATACTTTCGCCACCGAAATCAAAAAAAGCACTATGGCCATCAACAATAAACGCGGTGCTGAAAAGTTCGTGCAGTGTCTCACCTGTAAAAACGCCACCGCCTATTATCAATGGTTTGAGAACCCTGTGATTGCGCAATGCGGAGCGACTGATGAGCGACAAGTGGCTCAGACGAAGCGCATCTGCAAGTCGTATATTGAGCGATTCGGAGAGCCTGAGATTCAGCACTTTGACCACTACGAGGGCGAGGGCAGCGAATAGATGACGCTGGGGACCTTACGTTTGAGAACATCGACTTTGAAATCGACGCCCGGAATAATGCCGTAACTACGCAACACGGTGTCGATGGTCTTACTGGCCAACACGGGATGGTTGTTCTCCTCGCTGAGGTGGCACAGCCACACATGGCGCAGCAGGGGGCTGGAACTGTTGGCCAGCAGCTCGGCGGCCTCGCGGTTGCTGAGGTGTCCGAATTCACTGGATATGCGCTCTTTCAGATGGGCGGGGTAAGGGCCTGACATCAGCATCTCGCAGTCGTGATTACTCTCCAATACCAGATAATTGGCCTGCGACACTTCCTCCTTAATGCGCTCGGTGACATGACCCACATCGGTGATGAGCGTGAAACGAACGCCCTTGACTTCCATGCGATAGCCCACGCAGTCATTACTGTCGTGCGGCACACTGAATGCCGTGATGCGGAAGGCGCCAATTTGCACGGGCACATCCTTCTCGATAATGAATTTCTGCTCCGTTTTCAATTTGGGAGACACACAATAGTTACGAGCGATTCCCTCGTGCACAAGCGATGTGCTGTAAATGGGAAGCCCTAATTCGGTAGCCAGCTTGCCAACGGACTTGATATGATCTGCATGATCATGAGTCACCAGCACCGCACGGAAGCGACGGATATCTACGCCATAAAAGGTCAGATGCCGACGCATCGTGCGAAAACCTAGGCCTGCGTCGATGATGATTCCGTCATCATCGTTCCACAAGCAATAACAGTTTCCGCTGCTGCCACTGCCTAAACATAGGAACTTGAGCATAATGCATTGTTTTTATTCTGCGGGCAAAGGTAGGCATAATATTGCAGAAAACATAGCATTTGACCAAATATTTCACAAAAAAGCCCACAAGTTCCAACTTCAATAGGGCAAACCGACAGCGAAGTGTAGTTGGAAATCGCGCTTGAAATTAGGATGGATGATGGGGTAATGGTCGCGACCTTCGTAGGCGGGATTGATGGCTTTCATGCCAGCATCCAAACGAAGGATAAAATAGCTGAAGTTCAATCGGATACCCAATCCGTAAGCCATTGCTATCTGCTTCCAGAAAGTGCTGAACTTGAACTGTCCACCTGGCTGTTCCTCGTAGTCGCGCAAAGTCCAGATATTACCAGCATCCAGGAACACGGCGCCGTCAATTTTCCAGAAAAGGTGTGTGCGGTATTCGGCACTCAGGTCGAGTTTCACATCACCAGTCTGATGAATGAAATCGACTTTGCCATCGGAACCCGTGAAGGTGCCAGGACCTAGACCACGAACACCCCAGCCGCGAACGCTATTGGCGCCTCCGCTGAAATAACGTTTTTCATAGGGAAGCACCGTAGAGTTACCATAGGGATAAGCAATGCCGAGGGCCGCGTGCAAAGCTAGTGAGTTGCGCTCATCGAAACTGAAGCTCTTCACGAAGTCGAAGTCACCCTTCACATACTGCGCATAAGCAATGTTGAACAGCGTATAGGCATCAAGGCGCTCGGAATGGGGACCGTCCAGCAGGTGCGACAGGCCGTAAAGCAGATTGCCTGCGGTTTCCAAGCCGAAGCGGATGCTCCAGGCGTTACGGCCATAGGTGGCATTCTGCATATTGGGCGTGATGCTGGTATATTGGAACGAGTAGCCGGCTTTCATGATGAACAGATCCTCATAGTTATAGCGCAGAACGGCGTTTCGGCTGCCATCGTCAGAGAGGTATTCGCGACGGAAGGTCTCGGAGATCCAGGGCATGAAGACATAGTTCAGATCTATGAGATCAACGCGGTGCTGACGCTTCAGGTCATAGCGGTTCCAACGGTAGCGCCACGCGGCAGTGAGCACACGGCGGTGAAACTCAGGGCGGTCCTGTGAGTTATACATTAGCGATGCGATGCTCTGCGCGTTCACGGAGCGCTTGAAACGGCGCGAAAGGAAAGGAAACATGAACTCGGGGAAGTTCAGATTGGCCTCGGCGCTGTATTCGATATAATTCTGGTCAGTATAGCCCTCAAGACCCTTGATAGCCTCGAAAGCACCACGCAGCTTCAGCGAGAAGAGCGCCGAGCGGCGGAAAAAATTGCGGTTCTGATAGCCCACGCTGACAGCCGCACCGAAGTCGCCCGCCGAATTGGTGCCCTCCAGCTCTGCCGAGATGCCGTGGCGCTTGGAGGTAAACACGCTTACATAGGCGTCCAGCGTGTCGAGGGCCGTGGGCGACGGCTCCAATGTAACATTAGCGCCCATCACGGCAGAGAGCGAGGAGAGATTGCTATACGTGGACTGCACGTGCCGCTCCTCATACAAGCGGCCGGGACGCAGGTCTGTCTTGTTTACGAGGAAGAGGGGACTCAGCGGCATATCCTTGCGCTGATAGAAATGCAGGGACCGGACGACCATGCTATCCAACTCCTCGCGCTGCGTCCTCATCGTCTGTAACTCTACATCAGTCAAATAGTTGACAGCTCCGATGTAATAGCGCTGGTGGGGAGTCAAGGTATCAGTGACCGAGGCTCGGTAAAGGGGGATATGCAAGGTGAGATCAACACGGTGCTTACCCACAGTGGAATCCACCTCGAAGCGTACAAAGCTCTTGTTGAAGCGGTAGTAGCCATTGTTCTGAAGGGCTGATGCTAGGCGGGCACGCTCGTCATCGAGAATATTGGCATCGAAAGGCATTCCAGGGTACAGCAGTGACTGCAGCGTGTCCTGCAGCACGAGTTCTGCCAGAGCAGAATCATCGATGCAATAGTCGAGACGACGTACGACATAGCGGGGCCCCGATTCCACGCGGAAGTCGAGCCGGACACGGCGTTTGTGGTGCTTTTCTTTATGCGTGACCTGCGCCCGGAGGAATCCGAGGTTACGGACAGCAGCCTCCATATCTGCCCTCCCCCGCTCGGCCTGCACACTATCATACACGACAGGTGCTTCGCCTATGCGCTGGAAAAAACGGTTGATACGTTTGGTGCTATCTGTACCGCTGATGCAATAGACGCTCATCGGCACCTTGAAAAGGCTGAACCATTTGGAGTTGGAGTGCTGGCGGACATATCCGGAGAGCTCGGCAGTGGAGATGTCGCTGTCATCAGTATGAATAGAGACTTTGTCCAACATCCATTCGCCCTCAGGGATAAAGCGTGTAGGAGCACAACCCGTCATCACAACCAGGAGACAGCCAAGAAGCAGGCACAAGGTGAGATGTCGGGGATTGGAGTTCATAAGCGAGAAGGCATTATTGCATAGATTGCTGACGACGGAACTCTGCCAACACGATACCAGTGGCCATCGCCACATTCAAGCTCTCGGTGGTGGTGTGCTCAGGCGGGTAGTTGGGGATGAGCAGACGCTGGCGGCAGAGGGCATCCACCTCGGCACTCACACCGTTGCCTTCGTTGCCCATTACGATGATACCTCGTGACAACAACGAAGCCTGCCACAGATTTTCTCCCTGTAGCGAAGTGCCATACACGGGAACTTCCGGCGGCAGCGACTGCAACAGCTGCACCAAATCTACATAGTGGACACGCACACGCGCGAGGCCACCCATCGTGGCCTGCACGGCCTTTGGGCTCCAGATGTCGGCAGTGCCGACAGAACACAAGATATCCTGCACACCAAACCAGTCTGCTAGCCTGACGATGGTTCCTAGATTGCCGGGGTCCTGCACACCATCGAGTGCGATAGTCAGCTGCTGCCCCAGCGTGGCGACCGAAGGTGCGGCATCATCGGGGATTCGGAAAATCGCCAAGACTTGCTGCGGTGAGGGCTGCAAACTGACGCGTCGCAACTCGTCATCTGTCACCCAGTCACAGGCGACAGGCACAGGCACTACATCTCCGGCTGTACGCCACTCCTCGGTGGCAATGATATGTGTACACTGAAAATGCCCTATCAACTCGCCCACCAACTTAGGCCCCTCGGCTACGAAGAGCCGTTCCTTGCGGCGCCCTTTGCGCGTATCAAGGGAACGAATCAGTTTCTGTGTTGCCTTAGTCCACATGTGAGGAACGCACACGGCTCAGCGTTTCGGGCGTCATCTGCAAGAACGATGCCACGTGGACCATTGGTGCACGAAGGATGATTTCGGGCTTGCTCTTCAACAGGCGGACATAGCGCTCAGTGGCATTCTCAAAGCGCTGGCTGTCGGCGTGCTCCTGCGAGGAAATCAGCGCGTGCTCCAGAATATTGCGGTAGAGCTTGGCCATCTCCTTGTCGGTTTCTACCAGCTGCAGGAACGCATCATGGGGAATACCGTAGAGATAAGAATTCTCGAGCGCTTCCACCATCAGTCGCGACGGGTTTTGCTTCAGGAAACTCTCGATGCAGATGACGATGCGACCTTCATAGGAAAAATGCTCTGTCACATCGCGACCGCCTTTATAATAGAACTGTCTTACCATGCCTTTCTCGACATAGTACATGAATTTACACACATCACCTTCCTGTAGCATCTTCTCCCCTTTCTGAATCCTAAAGGGGATGAGTATGCTGGCTAACGTGGTGATCCCTTGAGTTGAGAGCGTGCAGTAGCCTCGTGCTATCTCGCGGGCGATGTCTCTCAGTTTGTCCATAGTTTGCTTGTTTTAGGGCGTTATGATTGGGCGTTAATATCTGTAATGAGGATTCAATCTAATTTCAGCACGGCAAGGAAAGCCTTCTGCGGCACTTGCACATTGCCGATTTGCTTCATTCGTTTCTTTCCTTTCTTCTGTTTCTCCAGCAGCTTGCGCTTACGGCTGATATCGCCACCGTAGCACTTCGCCGTTACGTCCTTTCGCACCTGTTTCACCGTCTCGCGGGCGATAATCTTGGCACCGATAGCGGCCTGGATGGCGATGTCGAACTGCTGGCGCGGTAGGAGTTCCTTGAGTTTCTCGCACATCCGGCGTCCAAAATCGACGGAATTGTCAACGTGCGTCAGCGTGGAGAGTGCATCTACGGGTTCGCCATTCAGCAAGATATCGAGCTTCACGAGCTTCGAGGGCCGGAAGCCGTCCTGGTGATAGTCGAAGGAGGCATAGCCCTTGGAGATGCTCTTCAGTTTGTCGTAGAAGTCGATGACGATCTCACCGAGCGGCATCGCAAACTGGATTTCCACACGGTTGCCGCTGATGAAGTCCTGACGGATGAGCTCGCCGCGCTTACCCAGACACAGCGTCATGATAGGACCAATGAAGTTCGAGGTCGTGATGACGGAGGCGTGGATATAGGGTTCCTCGATGCGCTCGATGACCGTAGGATCTGGCATTCCGGCGGGATTGTGTACTTCCTTTACCTCGCCGTGTTTGTCATAGACCATATACGACACGTTGGGCACTGTCGTGATGACATCCATGTTGAACTCGCGGTCCAGCCGTTCCTGCACGATTTCCATGTGCAACAGTCCCAGGAAGCCACAACGGAAGCCGAAGCCCAGTGCCACCGACGACTCGGGTTGGAAGGTCAGCGAGGCATCGTTCAGCTGCAGCTTCTCCAGCGAGGCGCGCAGGTTTTCATAGTCCTCCGTCTCAATGGGATAGACACCGGCGAAGACCATCGGCTTCACCTCCTCGAAGCCGGCGATGGCTGCCACCTGTCCGAGCGTGCTTACGTGGGTGATGGTGTCGCCCACCTTCACCTCCGTAGCCGTCTTGATGCCGCTGACGATATAGCCCACATCGCCGCAGTGCAACTCCCTGCGGGGAACCATATCCATGCGGAGCGTGCCGATTTCGTCGGCCTTGTACTCCTTTCCTGTATTGATGAATGCCACCTCGTCGCCGCTCTTGATGCTGCCGTTGACAATCTTGAAGTAAGCGATGATACCACGGAACGAGTTGAAGACAGAGTCAAAGATGAGAGCCTGCAGCGGCGCGTTCTCGTCGCCCTTCGGACATGGTATGCGATCCACGACGGCATTGAGGATGTCATCAACACCCTCGCCTGTCTTGCCGCTGGCGCGGATAATCTCCTCACGCTTGCAGCCGAGCAAGTCAATAATCTCGTCTTCCACCTCCTCCGGCATCGCATTCGGCATATCGCATTTGTTCACGACAGGAATGATCTCCAGGTCATGGTCAATGGCCATATAGAGATTGGAGATGGTCTGCGCCTGCACGCCCTGCGTAGCATCCACCACCAGCAGCGCGCCCTCGCAGGCGGCGATACTGCGGCTGACCTCATAACTAAAATCCACATGTCCCGGAGTGTCAATAAGGTTGAGGACATACTTCTCACCATCGCGCATATACTCCATCTGAATCGCGTGACTCTTGATGGTGATGCCTCGTTCACGCTCCAAGTCCATATCGTCGAGCATCTGCCCCTCCGTCACTTGAATGGTGTTAGTCCTTTCAAGCAAACGGTCTGCCAGTGTGCTCTTGCCATGGTCAATATGAGCGATGATACAGAAGTTGCGGATGTGTTTCATGGCGCAAAGGTAATGAAAATATGTGGTTTACCAAAAAGAAGAGCACGTTTTTCGCTTTCAAGCTCATAAAAAAATCCCATGTAAGGCTTGGCCTTGCATGGGAAGTAGGTGTTGAGAACGATTTTCGTTCTTACTTGAGGTTGAAGACAGGGTCTTTCTCGTCGCCGGAAACAGCGAGTTTGTTTTCGCGAAGCAACCAACCGAGAGCAAGATAGAGCTCCTTGTCAGTCTTGATTTTAGAGGCCTTCTTCAAATCCTTGGCGTTTTGTGCGCCATTCTCGTTCAGAGCTGTCCACACAGCACCTGCGAGAAATCCTGCATTTTCAAACATAGTTCTTTTTACCTTATTTATTTGTGTTAATGATTCTAACAACCCCTTCGGAATTGCGGCGCAAAAGTACTTTTTTTTACGCACGTGAACAAATATTTTGCACAAAAAAGATACATTTTTATATAAAATTGAACCTTTCGTAACAAATTCAACCTCTTTACAGGCACTTTTTGAATACTTTCATGCAAAAACAAACTCCAACGTCACCGGTGGAGTTTGCTTCAGTACGCCCTCAGGGGCTCGAACCCTGGACCCATTGATTAAGAGTCAATTGCTCTACCAACTGAGCTAAGGACGCATCCTTTTTAACTTTCTCTGTACGCCCTCAGGGGCTCGAACCCTGGACCCATTGATTAAGAGTCAATTGCTCTACCAACTGAGCTAAGGACGCAACAAATATTGTAGCCTTGTGAGGTGCTTCTTCAGCAGCCCTTTCGGCTTTTGCGGGTGCAAAGGTACGGTGTTTTCACGAAACGACCAAACTTTTCACCCAAAAATTCGTAATTCGGCTTGCGATGGCTGTTATTTAATAATGTCAAGCTGCTTGAAGACACCCGTGAGTGCTTCCACCGCTTCATCGACCTGTTCCTTGGTGTGAGTAGCCATGAGTGCCACGCGCACGAGCGTGTCCTGCGGGGCGCAGGCAGGCGGAATCACGGGGTTGATGAACACGCCGGCGTCGAAGGCGAGCTTCGTCACAGCGAACGTCTTGTCCACGTCGCGCACATACAGCGGAATGATGGGGCTCTCCGTCTCGCCGATCTCGAAGCCGGCATCGCGGAAGCGCTTCAGAGCGTAGTTAGTGACATCCCACAGTTTCTGGATGCGCTCAGGCTCCCTCAGCAGAATGTGCAGCGCCTCGCGGGCAGCTGCCGTAGCGGCTGGCGTGCAGGAAGCAGAGAAGATATAAGTGCGGGTATGGTGACGCAGATAGTTGATAATGCTGCTATCAGCGGCAATGAAGCCGCCAATGCTGGCCAGGCTCTTGGAGAAGGTTCCCATAATGAGATCCACGTCGGCGGTCAGACCGAAGTGGTCGCACACCCCGCGGCCGTTCTTGCCGAAAACTCCCAGACCATGGGCTTCATCCACCATCACAGCCGTACCGGGATATTTCTTCTTCAGCTCTATAATCTTCGGCAGGGGAGCCAGGTCGCCCTCCATCGAGAAGACACCATCAACAACGATGAGCTTCACGACATCCTCGGGGCAACGCTGCAGGAGTTTCTCCAATTCCTCCATGTCGTTGTGCTTGTACTTCAGGCAGCGCGAGAAGCTGCTGCGTACACCATCCACGATGCTGGCGTGATCGCGATCGTCGCAGATGATATAGTCGTGGCGATCTGTAAGCACGCCCAGTACACCGCTGTTCACGGTGAAACCGGTGGCGAAGCACATAGCCTCATCTTTACCTACGAAGTCGGCCAACTCTTTCTCCAGCTGCACATGCAGGTCTAACGTACCATTGAGGAAACGCGAGCCGGCACAGCCGCTGCCGTATTGCTCCATGGCCTTGATACCTGCCTGAATGACACGTTCGTCACCAGTCAAACCGGTATAGGCATTTGAGCCGAACATCAACACGCGGTGGCCATCCATGATGACCTCCGTTCCCTGCTTTCCTTCAATCTCGCGGAAATAGGGGTAGATACCTAACGCTTTATACTTCTGTGGGCGGTCGTATTTGGCCAGTCTGTCTTGTAAGAGTCCCATATATATAATAAGGTGTATTTCAAAAGCGCCGCAAAGGTAAGTATTTTTTTTGGACTAATAGCACATTTTTGGTGAAAATATATAGCAAACAATATTTTTCATGTTCAATAATAGGTCACAACTATATTTTTTCGCTACTTTTGCACGTTGTAATGATTAATTCTTCACCAGATGAGTAAGACCAGACTTTTGTTTATCGCGAACCCCATCTCGGGAACCCATGACAAAAAGCCCATCATCGATTCCCTACCCCACTTCCTCGACAGCAACCGCTTCGAGTGGGAAGTGTCTTGGACCGATCACCGTGGTCATGCTGAGGAACTGGCCTCCAACGCCTCGCGAGCGGATATAGATGTCTGCGTGGCTATCGGCGGAGACGGCACCGTCAACGAGGTTGCGCGTGCAGTGCGCCACACTGAGACGGCACTGGCCATCATCCCCATGGGCAGTGGCAACGGCCTCGCACGACATATTCAGATTCCCCTCGACCCTGATGGTGCTCTGCGCGTGCTGGCACGCTGTGATATCAAGGCGCTGGACTATGGTCTCATCAACGACATCCCTTTCTTCTGCACCTGTGGCATGGGCTTCGACGCCTTCATCAGCGAGAAATTTGCGGGCAGTGGCAAGCGCGGCATACAGACATACATAGAGAACGTCTTCCGCGGCGGCCTCTCCTACGAGCCTGAGACTTACGAGATTGTCGTCGATGGGCAGACAGAACACTACACCGCCTTCCTCATCGCCTGTGGCAACGCCTCACAGTATGGCAATAACTTCTACATCGCACCACAAGCCTCCATGAGCGATGGTCTCCTCGATGTCACCATCATCGAGCCTCTCACCATGCTCAACGCACCACAGATCGTCATGCAGGCCATCAATAAGACGCTCGACACCAACTCGCACGTCCGCACCTTCCAGTGCAAGTCCCTCCACATCCACCGTGCACAGCCGGGCGTCATTCACTACGACGGTGAGCCCGCCGTAGCGGGCGAAGACATCGATGTGCGCCTGGTGGAGAAGGGCCTCCGCGTGGTGGTCAACGAGGAAGCCGACAAGACCACGGCGCCCATGATCCACAATATTCAGGACATCTTCGACCAAATCACTGGCGACATCAAGGCGCAGCAGCGCAAGCTCCTCGCCCTCAACAAAGCCCTTCTCGATCGCATCCTCCAAAGGAACCGTTAAATCTTTTCATTTTTCAGTATTAATTCATAGTTGTCCTCCTTCCTCCCTACGACCCGCAAGGAGATGGCACAGCGCGGTTGGGACCAGCCCGATGTCATCCTCCTCTCCGCTGACGCCTACGTCGACCATCCTTCCTTCGGTGCAGCTGTGATAGGTCGTCTGTTAGAAGCTGAGGGATTACGCGTGGCCATCATCCCCCAACCCGACTGGCACGTCGACTACCGTGACTTCAAGAAACTAGGACGTCCGCGCCTCTGGTTCGGCGTAGCCCCTGGCTGTATGGATTCGATGGTCAACAAATACACCGCAGCGCGCCGCCTGCGCTCCGAAGATGCCTACAGCCCCGACGGGCGCCATGACCTGCGTCCCGAATACCCCACCATCGTCTATACGCGTATATGTAAGGAGCTCTTCCCCGACTGTCCCGTCATCCTTGGCGGCATCGAGGCCTCCCTGCGGCGCCTCACACACTACGACTACTGGCAGCAGCGCCTGCGCCCCAGCATCCTTCTCGACAGCGGCGCCGACGCCATCCTCTACGGCATGGGCGAGCAGCCCACCCTCGAACTGGTGCATCGCGCTCAGGAGCTCCTCGACAGCTACCACCCCGCCCTCGCCTACGACGATCAGGGCAACGCCCTCCTCACCAGCGCCGCTCTCCGCGAAGCGCTGAATGGGCTGCCGCAGTCCGTCGTGGCCTACCCCACCCCTGCCGACATCCCCGGTGGCATCACGGCCGACGACATCGTCCTGCACCCCTTCGAGGACTGCCTCGACAATCCTCGTCACCACGCCGAGAACTTCCACCATATCGAAGAGGAGAGCAACCGCCTCCACGCCCAGCGCCTCATCCAGCAGACAGGCACGCAGTGGGTCGTCGTCAATCCTCCCTACCCCCCGATGACCACCGAGCAGCTTGACCATTCCTTTGACCTGCCCTACACACGCCTGCCGCACCCCAAATACGCGGGCAAGCGCATCCCCGCCTACGAGATGATACGCTTCTCCGTGAATATGCACCGTGGATGCTTCGGCGGCTGCGCCTTCTGCACCATCTCCGCCCACCAGGGTAAGTTCGTGGTCACGCGCTCCAAGGCCAGCATCCTGCGCGAGGTGGAAGCCATCACACGGATGCCCGACTTCCGCGGCAACCTCTCCGACCTCGGCGGGCCCTCAGCGAACATGTACGCGATGCGGGGCCGCAACCTGAAAGCCTGCGAGGCCTGCCGACGCCCCTCTTGCATCCACCCCGCCATCTGCCCCAACCTCAACGGCGACCATCGTCCGCTGCTCGACATCTACCGCGCCGTGGATGCCCTCCCCGGCATCAAGCATAGCTACATCGGCAGCGGTGTGCGCTACGACCTGCTGCTCCACGACTGGAAGGACGAGGCCCTCAACCGCGCCGCCCGCGACTACACGCGCGAGCTCATCACCCACCACGTCAGCGGACGCCTGAAGGTGGCTCCAGAGCACACATCCGACCGCGTCCTGGCCCTCATGCGCAAGCCCTCCTTCCGCCTGTTCTACGATTTCAAGCGGCAGTTCGACCAGATTAACCGCGACTGCGGCCTGCGCCAGCAGATCATCCCTTACTTCATCAGCTCGCACCCCGGCTGCCACGAACAGGACATGGCCGCGCTGGCCGATGAGACGCGCCATCTGGGCTTCCGCCTCGAACAGGTGCAGGACTTCACGCCTACACCCATGACCACCGCCACGACGATGTACGCCACCGGCTACGACCCCGACACGCTCCAGCCCGTCTTCGTGGCCCGAACACCCGCCGAGAAGCAGGCCCAGCGTCAGTATTTCTTCTGGTACAAGGAAGAAGAACAAACTTTTAGGCAACATCCCAATAAACCAAATCGCCCCAAAGCTGTCAAACCAAAGAAACCAAAGAAATAATTTTCAATACAACGAATTACACTAATTATACGAAGTAATCTCTCACACCAATGACCATTCAATGTGTACACGAATGGAACATAAATCTAAACTAAATCTGAACTTAAATTCTTTATGAACACAAATGTCCATAATAATCATAATAGATTAATCCCCGCTCTCGGAAAAAGAAATCTGTTAAATCCGAGTAATCTGTAGCGAGATAAAATTATGAAAATTACGGCCATTCGTTTCCAAAGAATAATTCGTGAAATTCGTGTAATTCGTAGTAAAAAAGACAAATTTAAGTCCTGATTTGATTCAATTTAAGTTCTATCTCTGCCACCAACAACTATAATATAAGTATATAATGAAAAAGATTACGATTCTGTTGCTGAGCGCTGTGCTGCTCAGCGTGAGCACAGTCACCTTCGCCGCCTCCAAACTTGAGAAGCGCCATGCCTACACCCTCAAGAACCTGAAACTTGACAAGAAGACCGAGGCCGCCTTCAGCCCCATCCTCATGCAATACCTCAAGGACAAGAAAGAAGCAGGCAAGAAGTACGATGACCTCAAGGACAAGTACAAGGCCGCCGAGAAAGCAGGCACCCTCACCGACAACCAAGCCACGCAGCTCCTCGAAGCAAAATTTGAATGTGATGCCGCAGAGCTGGAAGTCAAGAAGCGCTACTACCCCGAGTTTCTGAAAGTTCTGAAACCCAAGAAAGTCTATTATGCTTTCGACCTCTCCAACGACAAGATGTCAAAAATTGAAGGCAAAGACTAACAGCACCTCAAACACAAGCAGGCCGCCAGGAAAATCCTGGCGGCCTGCTTGTGTTTGAGGCTTCATTTATTTTTCCTTTATCGAAAGATAGAGGGCGGCGTAGCGGCGACCGAGCTCACGGTAGCCGGCAGCGTCGAAGTGGAGACGGTCAGGCCCGTTGGTGCAGCCGTCGGACTTCACGACATGGGCCGTAGGAATGGTGGCGGGGAGAGCGTCAATCTGCTTGTTGGCACGGATGCAGACACCCTGACCGTCGGCCTGTACGACCTCGCCCACGATGAGAGGCACGTCAGCGGCCTGGAGGCCTAAATCGGAGAGCAGGCGCTCATAGACGGTCTTGACCTTCCTGGCCCATGTGGGGTCGCCGGTATTGGACTCGCCCTGGTGCATCAGGATGCCTTTGATGACGCCGTCCTGCTGCGCGCGGCGCGCGAACTCCACGAGGCGGGCGTAGGGGTCGTTGTCGTAGGCCTGCAGAATGTTCTTCATCCATCCTGGAGCACGATGCTCGATGTAGCTGGCGATGGAGTCCTGCATAAAGCCCTCGATGTGTATGCCGCCGATGGCGACATGGACCACGCCGATGCGGATGCTGTCGGGCAGCGCTTCGGTGAGGGTGCGCCCGAAGTAATCGACAGGCGTGAGGCCCGTGTTGGGGCGGCAGAGTGGCGGCACGGCGTGCGTCCACTCCCCCACGACCCTTCCGCGTGCGCTGTCGGCGACGGCGGGCATCAGCAGGAAACGGTCGCTGACACCCTCCAAGTCCTGCGCCTCAGGACGCGCAGCTCCTTCCATGTTCGACTGCCCGAAGCAGAGGAAGATATAGAAATTAGGATCTACAGCAGCCTGAAGGCCAATGGCACTCAGGCACAGGGTCAACGTCCAGATAACACGTTTCATAGGCTTTTAGAGTCCTTTGAAGAGGGCACTCTTCACATAGATGCGGTACTGCTTGATGCTCTCGGGTGCGCCGGCCTCGACGCGCGGCAGGTACTGGAAGCCTGTGAAGGTCTGGTCCTGACCGAGGTCGATGACGAGGTAGTGCGGGAACTGCACGCCGCGGTTGGTGCTCCAGTAGGTGCTCTCCTGCAGGTCGAAGATCTTGTCGGCGGTCTTGTTGCCGCTCTCGATGTCCTCGTCGTCGCAGTAGGCCACCTGCCAGGGTTCGCGCGAGAGGCGCGTGCCGTCGGCACCGAGCATATACCATTCGGCGATGCAGCAGTACTCGCGGTTCATGTGGCTGTTGAGGGCCTCGATGCAGACGTAGCGACCGCTGACGGGCTGCGGGAACTTCACCTCCTGCCAGCCGTTGCCGGGCTTGAACTCGCCTTCGAACGCGGGCTTCTCACCCGTGAGGTCGATGGTCTGACCTTCGAGGCGATGGGTCTGCGGGCGGTCGAGGTTGAGCTTGTCGATGATGGGCTTCTGCAGGCCTTCGATGGTCTTCTCGCCACGGGGACCCATGACGTCGAGCACGATGACCTCGTTCTTACCCTTCTTCAGCCAGCAACCGGGGACATAGAGCGTCTGCTGCGGACCGATATACCAGTGGCGACCTACGGCGTAGCCGTTGACATAGACCTGTCCCTTA
>Ga0265301_10000506_pt1 | contig 56430 bp, 79 predicted proteins | sample AusTroGonzalo_MG_2_FD_193488 | JGI IMG/M metagenome (GOLD analysis project Ga0265301, IMG submission 193488) | Bovine rumen microbial communities from tropical cattle in Woodstock, Queensland, Australia - Gonzalo_04 | ecosystem: Host-associated > Mammals > Digestive system > Stomach > Rumen ... | reverse complement strand
TCCTTATATAGTAAAAAATTAAACCATTGTAGTTTTTATTAGTTTTTTATAGTCTTTTTTTTATTTATTCGGGGCGGTTTTTCTTTCAACCCACCCCCCGAAATGCGCCCCCTTCATTAGCGTTATCTATTCCTTCTAGAAAATGCTGTTCGTGACGGCGCCTTTCAAGCAGTATTGTATAGCAAGTAAGATTGAATGTCAAGCCCTGCAAACAGACGAGCTGTTTTTGGGTATAGAAATCCCTTGGAGGATATTTGGTATAAAAAAGGGATATAATAGTATAGTACATAGTATCTTTTAGATACAGCATCTGGTCAGCCTGTAATGTTTATCTGTACTGGAAATAACTCTGAAGTAGAGTTCTGGCGGTCGGGGAGGTCCCCACTTCTTTGCTAAGCAATACTATCTACCTAGCAAAGATGAGCATACTTAGACACTCATCAGGATTCTTTGTGATGCACCAAACTGGGGTAAGAAGTGGTACTACCGTTTCCCACATTTTCAAAATGTACTTGACATTCTCACAAAATCAACTTACAATAGTAGTCGTTTGGTGTTAATGATAGGGTAGCACCTTTTAGCTACCCTGTCAAGACAAAAAACAAAAAAAATAGAAAGATAGATAAACATATAGACAGAAAGGAAATAAAATGTTTATTAAAATTTTTTGTGGCGATAGCCAAAAATACTTATTACTTCAATCAGACAATGTTACACTAGATAAAACAAGCAGACTTATTCATTCTGACTTATATCCAATTATGTGTGCATATATTGAGGAAATGTCTTTGCCTGTAGGGGAAGAAGATGGAAAACTGATAGAAGCTCTAGGTGATTCATTTACATCGGTTGCTCAAACAGCATATAATGACAAAAACGTTCTTATTACTTTACACGGCACTGTTGCAGAAATGTTTCGAAATACGCCATACGAATTACTATGCCCTGTATTATCTGAAACAGAAGAATATTATAAAAACGAATGGAGAACAAGTTGCAATTCTTCAAAAGAAGAACCAGTGTGTGCTTGCAACAAAAAGCTTTCTGTCGTTGAAGTTGATGATAAAACCTATATTACATCTGGTCCAATCTTCGTTATGAATGACGATGGAAAGACTATTGATAGAATATAGCTTGACATTTAAGAATAAGTTTAATAAAATATACTTAACTGCCCGTGTTGTACACCCCCATTGGGGAACTAGACAGCTAGTTCACGGGTAGTCAACTTAAAAAGGAGATTTTATTATGATTACACGTATGTTTAAGCGTATCAACCTCTTAGGTTTGGATTTTTATGTTGATTGGATACAAGAAACAGGTGAGTTTATTTCCATTAAAGAAGTACATAGTGGTAGAATTTTTGTCTATCGTGGGTTAAAAAATGAAAATGGTGTCACTGTGGAGCAAATGTTCCGTGATGCTGTTGGTGCTCATAAGCCTGAACCACAAAAAGAAGAAAAAGTCAAGGAAAAAGAACCTGTAAAAGAAGAAAAAAAGGAAGAAATTCCTGAAGAAAAACCCGAAGAAGAAAAAAATACTGAGGTCGCGCCTGCGGCTCTGGAAACAGAACAACCAAAGGAAGAACTAGATGGTAAAAAAACAAAAGGACGTGGTAGAAAATCTAAAGAATGAAGTCCAAGTTGTCTATGAAATAGGCAGTACCGTTGAAAATGGTGTGGATTTTGTCGGTGATTTATATCTTTTTAACCCTAAAGAGCTAAAATTTTTAGAGGAGTTCGCTAAGGATTTGAATCCTGTGCGTGCTTGTAAGGAACTTGGCTATAAAGACCCCGAGCAAGCCGCTAACAGATTCCTTTCTGTTGAGCAAATTAAAGTTGAATGTAAAGCAATTTATGATGCTAGGTTCAAAGCACTACGTCTTACTCAAGAGCAAGCGGCTGCTAAGCATTTGAATTTAATGGAAAAAATTGAAAGGGACTATGATACGTCCGATGCCGAAACGAAAGCAAAGTTTGCCAACGCATTGTCTAGATTCAGTGGCGACTATCTGAGAGCTGCTGGTTTGTTTGGAAAAGAGAATAAGCAAACACCGAATGTCGTTATCAATTTGAATTTGAAAGACACAGAAAAAGGAGTAATAATAGATGGTAATGCTGAGTGATATAAATGCAAAAAACTGGTATGTAGATACAAGAGATGCTCGTCTAACAATGTACAAGGCATTGAATTGGATACCTCCATATTTATTAAATATCCCCAGAAGATTAACAGTACCAGAGATTTGGGAACAAGATGGTGTTAAATATAAATTAGTAGATGGTGATTTCTATCAAAGACACTATGAGGTAGATAATGGCGAGGCAGAATAAAAAGAAGAAAGGTAAAATTATTAAACTTAAAGTTTGTGACCTTAAGGATTTTATACCAGTATTTGTTGAAAAAGAGTTTAAGTATGTGCCTTGTGATGAATTGATGAAGGAAGAAAATAATGGCGACACCAAATAATGGGTACTCGTTAGATTATAATGCCTCTAAGATTGGAAAATTATTCCACGCAAGCAAAGCATTTGTCCGTGGAGTAATGGGTCCTGTGGGGTGCTTACGAGGAGACGTAAAAGTATTAACCGAAAAAGGGGCTATCCCCATTTCAGAATTGACTCGGCCAGTGCGTGTTCTATCGTGGAACGAGAAGAAGGGTCAATTCCAGCTTTCTTTAAGTGGTGGCTCGTTCCCAAAAGGTAGGGACTATCTTTACCGAGTTTTAACAACGCAAGGAGAATTTGTCGCAAGCGGACATCACCTGATTTTAACCGAGCGGAATAAGTATCAACGGGTTGATACTCTTTCCCCAGGTCAGAACGTGTGCCTATGTTCTTGTAACCACGCTCAGACCAACGAATCTTCTTTCCAGAAATGGTTTTCTTTAGATGTTCAGAGTTTGACGAGAAAAGACGTAGATTCTCTGGTGCATTATGCAGAGTTAGCCCGTCAATATGGTCAACAACTTCTGTTGGCAGAAGATAACGTCCAAGTTTCTTCTCCATTACAAGACGATGCTCTGGGTACACCTTTACAAGATGATGCCCATAACGCTTCCCGTAAGGATGTTCTGCAGGAACAGTCACAAGCACATAGCCATCACGACCAATTCTTCGACCAGAAACAAATTGATGATTGTGTTTGCCAAGACGACCACCTTCGTGAAGGCGTGGCAAATTGTGACGAAGCTGCACCTTCCGAACATAACGAGCAGAAAGCCCAACAAGTTTCGCAATTTCGACAGACGAACGAGTGCCGTCAGAGTAAAAAATTATATTTTCCGTGTTTTGATTCATTTTTCAGTTGCTCCTTTACCAACGGGTCTATTATATCAGTAACAAAATTAGATGTCAAGGAAATTTTTTATGATATGCAGGTGGCAGAAACAAACAACTATGTAACAGAAGATGGCGGAATACATCATAATTCTGGTAAATCTGTGATGTGCTGTATGGAAATATTTAATAAAGCTATTACGGCAACACCCTGTAAGGACGGAATTAGACGGTCAAGATGGCTAGTTGTCCGTAACACAACGCCTCAGTTGGAAACAACTACAATTAAAACTTGGTTAGCTTGGTTCCCTGAACACGTATTTGGCAAGATGAACCTGAAACCACCGATTAACCACCAGATAAAATTTAATGATGTAGAGCTAGAAGTTATCTTTTTAGCTTTGGATAGACCAGAAGATGTTAAAAAGTTGTTGTCTTTGGAATGTACTGGGATTTGGTATAACGAAGCCAGGGAAATCTTAAAAGAAATTATTGATGCAGGAACGATGCGTGTTGGACGTTATCCAAGTAAAAAAGATAAACCTGATGACGTGCCAGCTGAGAAGTTCCCAAGTTGGTATGGTGTGATTATGGACACCAACCCTCCAGATGATACGCATTGGTGGTATAAGTGTGCCGAGGAAGATGAATGGACAAGAAATGAGTTTGGAGTATTGGTGCCGAAAGAACAATTCCCAGAAAATATGCGATGGGAGTTTTGGCAACAACCAAGTGGCTTGTCACCTGATGCTGAGAACATTGAGAACTTGCCAAGGGGATATTATGAACGTATTGCATCTGGTAAAGATAAAGAGTGGATTAATGTGTATGTCCACGGACATTATGGCTTTATACAAGATGGTCAACCTGTTTATGTACACGAGTGGAATGATAACTTGCACGTCAAAGAGAATATACCCATTAACCCATACTTACCAGTGTATATCGGGCTTGACTTTGGTCTAACCCCGTGTGCCGTGTTTGGGCAAAGGGACAAGCGTTTGTCGTGGAATGTGCTAAAAGAATTGATTACTGACGATATGTCAGTAAGGCAGTTTGCAAAGTTGCTAAAGGCAACTATCCTAGAGTTTTGCCCAAAGAATGATGTTTATATCTTTGGTGACCCATCTGGTGCATTTAGAAAAGATAGTGATGCTGATACATCGTTTCAGATTTTAAGGTCAGAGGGATTACTAGCTCGTCCAGCACCAACAAATAATATTGTGCCACGATTAGAAAGCGTAAGGGAGCCATTAAAGCGTTTGGTGGATGGGAAGCCAGCGTTTAATCTTGACAAGTCCTGTAATGTGCTTAGAAAAGGATTTAATGGCGGCTATAAATATAAAGTAGTATCTTATTCTGGGGAAGCAAAGCTGGCTATGGAACCAGATAAGAACCAGTACTCACACCCACACGATGCTTTGCAGTATATGATGATGGGCGGCGGCGAGTATAAAATAGTCCGTGGTCAGAATAGCAAACCACTTAAAACCTATATGATGAAAAACAATTGGAAGGTGTTTTAATGGAATACTATTATTGTTTTTGTAATGGCAAGAGAAGTTGGCTTAAGATGTTTAAGGAAGGCTTTAGACACGTTTTTGTGGCAGTACGCTGGGGAGATGTGTTCTTTGTTATGGAAGACAGCTTTCAAGGGTTCTTTCCTAACCTTTTGTTAAAGGATGATTTTTTTTACTTTACAAAGTTAAATAATTGTTCTATACTGATAATGGAAGGTAATAAACCAACCCCAAAGAAGTTTGGAATTTGGTATTGGGCACCAACTTGCGTGAACTTCTGCAAGACAGTAGGGAGCCTAAGAACAAAAGCACAAACTCCGTGGCAATTATACAAGTATCTATTGAAGAAAGGTGCACGACAATGGGTGGATACACAAGACAAATTACAGGACAGCAAGCCGCAAAGAAAGCGGAAGCAGCTGCCGCTGAACAACAAAAACAAATGGAAAAAGAACAAAAAGCAGCCCAAGCAGAAGCTGAAGAAATCGCACAAGAGCAATCCCGCAAGTTCCGCAACAAACAGCAACGGGGGATTAAATCTCTTGTAGAAACTTCTGAAATTGGTTCTTTAGGTTAGGAGGATGTTATGATTGGCGATGTTGGTATGAGAAAGCCGTTAAATAGGCTAACAAAAACTATTCAGCAACAGGCTCGCGAACGCAAACGTTTGGAGAATGAACGTCAAGAAGCAATTGCAAAGGAACAATTCCAAGAACAAGCTGTTGAATTAGGCGGTGGTGGTTCCGATTCTTATGTTGGAACAGGCTGGGGTTCGTTCAAAGAATTAGTTCAAGCTCAAAAGAAGAAGTTGGCAAGTGGTCAGTTTGATGAAAATCGTCAAATTGGTAACTTTGCACAATTACTTGGTCGTAATAGAACATTAGGATAGGAGAAAGCTATGGGTGGTAAAGCAAAAAAAGTAGCAACAAATCCAAAGGCAATCGCTGGTGCTATTGCTGCTCCAGTAACAGGTGGAGCATCTTTAGCTTTAACAGCAAAAGAAGCATACGATGAGAACAAAAAAGCAAGAAAAGAGGAAGCAGAAAAGGCTGCACAACGTGAAGCAGTGTTAGAACAAAAGCGTGAAGCGGAAGCCACAGAAGAAAGAAAGAAAAATAAGATGGCAAGCCTTGCTGCAAGAGGTCAGCAAACAAGTGGTTTGGCTTCTTTAATTGGAAGCGGTAGCGATACATTAGGCTAGGAGTAAGAAATGAAGGCAGAAGACATTATTAAACGGTTTGATAAAAGCGTTGCTTATCGGCAGAACTGGGAAAACTTGTATTCTTCTGCCTATGAACAATTTATGCCTCAAAGGTCCAAGAATTTTAAGAGCAATACGACAGATGGACAGAATAATGATGGTCAAGATGTCGTTTTTGACTCTACACCATTGGATTCTTTGAATAAATTTGTGTCAAAACTACAATCTAGCTTGGTACCAGCTCAGAAAAACTGGTTAAGATTAAAAGTTGGTACGTCTTTGCAAGAGCATCAAGACAAATTGCAACCTGTTTTGGATGATATTACTAATATTTTCTTCTCGGCTATCCGTAATTCTAACTTTGATGTAGAAGTTGCTGAATCTTTTTATGATTTGGCAGTAGGAACGGCGTGTTTGATGATGATGGAAGGTGATGTTATCACGCCATTTAGGTTCAAAACGGTTCCATTGTCTGAATTGTACTTGGAAAAAGTGGGAAATGGACAATATAATTCCATTTATCGTAAGCATAATGTGATTCCAATGTATGCTCAAAAGGTTTGGAGTGATGCTCGGGTTACAAAAGAAATGGCTGAGGATGAAAATGAACAAGAATTTATTGAAGCAGTCATCCAAGAAAAGAATGTTTGGAAATATTATGTGTGTTCTCGTAAAGATAAGTCTGTTGTCGTAGAAAGAACACTCAGATATAACCCATTTATTGTGTTTAGATGGTCGGTTATGCCAGGCGAAGTGTATGGTCGTGGACCAGTTTTGTTCGCTTTGCCAGATGCAAAGAGCTTGAACAAGACAAAAGAGTTAATTTTGAAGAACGCCTCTATGGCTGTGTCTGGAGCTTGGACGTGTGAGGATGACGGCGTGACAAATCCAGAAAATGTTCGTATTCAGCCTGGTGCAATCATCCAAGTTTCGTCAAATGGTGGTTCAAACCGTGCGCCAACGCTTCAAGCATTGACTTCTGGAGCCAGATTTGATGTTGGAGATATGGTTTTGAGCGACCTAAGACAGTCAATTTCCAACATTATGTTTGCAAACCCGTTGGGTCCTGTTGACCAACCAGTAAAAACAGCCACCGAAATTGAATATCGTCAGAAACAATACGCGGATGAGGTGGGTGCACCATTCGGTCGGTTGGAAACAGAGCTTATTAAGCCACTTGTGCAGACTGGTTTGATTATTTTGGATGGTTTGGGCAAGATTGACATCTCAGATTTCAAGGTAAATGAAGAACAAATTGCTGTTGACTTTGCTTCACCACTCTCTATTACACAAAACACAGAGGATGTGAACAAGCTCATCAAGTTTATGGAGGTTATCAATGGGGTGTTTGGACCACAGGTTGCTCCATTTATTGTAAATATGACTGTTATTCCTGAATTGGCAACGAAGATGGGTATTGATTTGAAGAATATTAGAAGTGCAGAAGAAATTGAGCAAATGAAACAAAGAGCAGAACAAATGATTGCAAACCAAATGCAGGGTGGACAAGATGCTGTTCAATAAAGAGCAACAAGATAAAATAAGGATTATGTTCAGGACAGAAGTAGGAAAGTCGCTTCTGGCTGACTTAAAAACAATAATTGTCAAACAAGACAATTATCCCGTAAATGCCACAGATGGAGTTCTGTTTGCGGTGTTAATGGGTCGTGCAGAGGGCGAACTCTCTGTATTAAGACAACTAATAAGGATAGGAGAATCTAATGACTGAAACCACAGAAACTACAACCGTTAATACGGCAGTTGATGGGGCTGATACGACAGAATCTGTTGCTATGGGAACCCAACAACAGCAAACTTATGACGATGGACTTGATGAATTTCGTCACGAAAATGGAAAAATCTTTGGGAAATTTAATGATGTTAAGAGCAGCTTAACAGCATATAAAGAATTACAAAGAGAATATACAAAAGCGCGTCAAGAAAACAAACCAGCACCAGAGAATTACACCTTTGAGCTGGACGATGATATAAAGGATAAGTTTTCTATTGACGAAAACTCAGCAGATTACCAACGCTTTGTGCCAATGTTGAAAGAGTTAAATATCTCTCAAGAAAAGGCAAATAAGTTGATGAATGAGTATGCAAGAATGAAAATTGCAGAAGAAGAAGGTGTTGATTTTGAAGCTGAAATGGACAAAATTGGTGGCGTAAATGGACCAGTTGTCCAGGGTTTGGTGACTTTTGCTAAGAAAAACCTAGACCAAGAAGGTATTGATTGGCTTTCTAGCAAGGTACGCACAGCCGATGATGCCCAACGTATGGAGCAATTAATTAAAAAGGCTCGTGGTGCAAATGTTTCTATCCCAGAAATGAGCATTGAAACAACTGCCGACATTGAAAAGACGGCTCGTGACTATGCTGATGAGGCTTTCCAATACCAGAAAGAGCACGCACGCACTATTGGGTACACCCCAGAACAACAACAACATTATATGATGTTGATGGAAAAAGCTGCTAATAAAAAATAATGTTGACAAGCCTTAAATTTTGTTCTACAATATTATTATCAAGTTATAAGGATAAGCGTTAGCCCCTTGATAATACGATTGCTTTAAGGCTTAAAGAAAGTCTAGAACAGCCCCCGATGGGATAACTGGTCGCCAAGAGTGTCCTGATTATCTAATCGGGGCGTATTATTAAACTTAAACGAAAGGTAAAACTAAAATGGCAACTCAATTGTCAAATAACCTGATTACTATTTTTGACTCCGAAGTCAAACATATTTATCAGTCCGAAGGTTTTACGTTAGATGGAACCGTTCGTAAAAAAACGGGCAACGCCAAAACCTTCAAATTCCCTGTGTATGGAACATTACGTGCTGAAGAACACGTACCTGGACAGGATGCGTTAATCCAAAATGCTACACAACGTCAAGCTACTGTTATTGCTAACGACCGCCGTGTTGTGTCCGCTGTGGATAAATTTGAGAACTTGCAAGTCAACTACGATGACCGTCAAGAAGCTGCTCGTGCCCAAGCTATGGCTATGGGACGTGATAGCGACCAGATGATTATTGATGCGTTGGCTGCTTCCACAACAACAAAAGCTATTACAGAAGCTGGTTCTAACAGCTTGACATTAGCTAAGTTGAAATCCGCTGTGGAACAAATGGAAAAAGATGAGATTGACTTAGGTCAATGTACATTCTTGGGTTCCTACAAAGAAAAACAAGCCTTGTTGGACGAAATCAAAGCCACATCTGCTGACTATGTTTCTTCACGTCCTTTGGAAACTGGCAACTTTGACGGTTTCTTGGGTGTCGGTAAGTACATCTGGATTGGTGAACGTCCTGAGGGTGGCTTGCCAGTGTCTTCCAGCAAACGCAAGAACTTCTTGTGGCATCACGATGCTGTTGGTTTGGGCGAAGTTTTGAACGTTCAAACACGTACAGACTGGGATGCTAAGCTGGGTGCTGACTTGGTGCAATCTTACTACTCCGCTGGAGCTGGTGAAATTGACCCAACTGGTATTGTTAGCATTGAATGTTATACATCGTAAGGAGGTGAACTATGGCATTTTCTAGAGCAAATTTAACCATCGTGAAAGACAATTTCAATGGTAAATCTAAAGTGTGGTGCTATACCTCTGATGACAACTATGCTGGTTCTAACTACTTTGACCCAGTGATTGATGTTTTGGCTGTTGGAGATATTATCCTTGGTGGTAAAAAATCTTCCACACAAACAGTTGACATCTTGTTGGTAACATCTACCACAACTCACGTTACAGTCACAAAAACGGCTGCTTCGTAATAACCTCGGAGAGAGGGATGGGGAACTCGTCCCTTTCTCCATTATTTTATAAATAGGAGAATGAGTATGGCAAATACTGCTGTTGATATATGTTCTAAAGCGTTATTGTTGGTTGGTGCCAACGCAATCCAATCCTTTGAGGATGGAAGCCGAGAATCGGATGTTTGTTCTTCTATTTATGAAACAGTAAGAGATACTTTGCTTGCTAATCGTTTGTGGTCATTTACACTTGAGCAATTAGACTTGGCTCAATTAAATGAAACACCACTTAGAAACTGGAAGTATGCTTATGCGCTGCCAAAAGATGTTATCCGTATTAAGAAAGTGGATGGCTCAAAAGATTTTGAGTTAGTAAATGGCAAGTTATATTCTAATAACCCAAAGGTTTCCATTGACTGCCAAAAGGCTGTTGATGTTTCTGAAATGCCTCCGTATTTTCAAACGGCATTGATTTCTGAGATTGCTTCCAAACTCGCTGTATCGTTACTCGGTGATAATGGAAAGTATCAGTTGTTTTCTAATATGGCGCAACGTGATTTAATCAATGCACGAATTGCGGATTGCCAAAATAGACCAAACCCAAAATGGGGAGAAGATTCTTTCTGGATTACAGTAGCGAGGTGGTAATATGCCATTAAAAGTAATACAAACAACGATGAGTGCTGGCGAAATATCTGAGAACGCTGCTTCTCGTATTGACCTAGAATTGTTTAATAAATCGTTAAAACTCGCACGAAATGTTTATGTGAACTGGACTGGTAACGTTGTCAAGCGTGAGGGCAGTAAGTTAATTGCCCAGGATGACGACATTAAACGTATTGCTGGATTTATGTTTAACGGCGAACAAACCTATTTGCTAGCATTTAAGACAACGGGAATTGATATTTATGCAGCAGACACATTGGTAACAACAGTTGCCGAAACATTTACAGAAAAACAGATTAAGGAAATGAATTATACTCAGTCTGGGGATGTGTTCTTAATTTTCCACCACGACTTTGTGCCTAAGAAATTGATTCGTAACTCGCACTCAAGCTGGGCAATTTCTCCATTAACTTTTAAGAATATTCCATATTATGCCTATGGAGCAATTACAACGCAGGCTCCAAACTCTAATTTAACATATACATCTACACGAGGGAACACAAAGATTACGTTTGGGTCTGGCGTGGCAGCATCCGATTGGGTTGGTCAGAAGATTTACCTTGATAAAGGTGGCGTTTTGGAGATTTATAAATATACTTCTGCAACAGTTGTGTGGGCAAGATGGAAAGTTGAACCACCAGATAGCAGCACCGTACCAAGTTATGAGTGGGAAATTGACAAGGGGTATGAGCAAGTCTTTAGTGCAACCCGTGGTTATCCTGCCTGTGGATGCTTTGGTAAGGGTCGTTTGTATATGGGTGGTATTCGTGACTTCCCACAATGTATCTTGGCTTCTAATGTTGATGATTACTGGAACTTTGATGTCGGCACTGGATTGGCTGACGAAGGTATTATGTATGTGCTTGATACGTTCAGCCCTATTAAGTTTATGAAATTTAACCAAACTTTACTTGCCTTTACAACCGACACAGAACACTTCTTGAACTATACGAGCTCTGGTGTGATTACCCCAGAAACATTTAATATGTCTTGTGCATCTAAACACGGCTCATCCTGTGAGCCAATTGATTTAGATGGCGTTACGATTTTTGCCGAAAAGAGTGGGCACATATTGCGTTCCTTTATCTACGATGACAATATGCGGAACTACAATGCTGAGAACGTGTCAGTTCTTGCGCCTCATCTGATTAAGGGCGTGCTTGCGATGGCAACTCGGCAAAGCTATGATAAAAACCCAAACAACCTTGCATATTTGTTAAATGCCGATGGAACAATTACGCTGTTCAATTTGTTACGTGAACAAAACCTAAGAGCATTTTCTCGCTGTGAAACAGAAGGGAAATATGTTGGTTTGTGTGGCGTTGGCAAAGAAGTATATTGTTTGGCTGATAGAAAAGTCGCAGGAGTGACAAAACGGTTCCTGGAACGCTTTGATGCTGAGTATCAATTAGACTGTGCAATTAAGAAAACGGCACCACAAAACGAAACAACTTGGACTGGGCTTAGCGTGTTTGAAGGTAATGATATGCCAGTGATTGGTGACGATGTGTTCTATTCTGGCGATTATCCAGTAGAAAACGGTGAGATGACTGGTGTGTCTGGACTTGAAGGGGTGCAGCAGGATGTATTAGGAACTGGTGACGGCTTTACAAAGTTAGAAGTTGGTTATGCTTATATTCCAGAAATTACAACAGTTGGTTTGGAATATCAGAGTAATGCTGGTATTTCGTTTGGTAAAATTAAACGCTTGGTGTATTTCAATGCAAAAGTAATTGAAACACTAGGAATTAGTATCTTTTATAACGGTGTAAAGCATACAATCAATTACATTGAATTTGGGGAAAATACACTGAATAATAAATTAAATCTTGAAACTGGATTCAAAAAGGTGTATGCTGGAGGATATGGAGATACATTAGAGGTAACAATTACGCAAGATTTCCCGACTAAGTTTAATCTTGTGGGATTTGAAGTAGGAGTAGAATAATGGGTGACCCAGTAACAATCGGTATTGCTTTAGGTGCAAGTGCAGGAGCTCAAGCTGGTGCCACATATTTGAGTGGTCGCCAACAACGTAACGCATTAAAAACTGAAGCAGCACAACTTGAAACACAAAAGAAAGCCGTTGAAACAAATGCGGCAATTGCTCAAGCAGAAAGACTCCGTAAATTAAAAACAACACTTGCAGCCCAAAACGCTATGTTTGCTATGAGTGGACAATCTGCTGGTGTTGGTAGTGCCAGCGCGATACAGGCTGCAAGTATTAGCGAAGCAAATAGAGAGCAACGATTTGAAAATTTGCAAACCGACCTTGCACGAAAATCATATGACTTTAATATTTGGTCCGCAAAGAAAGCATCACATCTTGCTATGGGAAGCGCTATTATTAATTCGTCTTTGGAATGGACTGGTAATGTTGCCAATATGTTTGCGCAATCACAAATGGGAGGTAAGAAATAATGGCAATACCTCGCTTTAATGCTCAAATTCAGTCTTTGCAAGTTCCGAGTATGAGAGATTACCAGGCAGAACAAAACGCATCTATTGCGCAATCCCTTGCAAACTTTAGCAAGAAAATTTTGGGGATAACGTCATCTATAATGGAAAATAAAAAAGAAAACGAATATTATCAAATGTATAGACGTATGGTAGAGGAAACAAATAAAAATCAAAAAAGGAGGGCAGGATAATGTCTGATATATTGAACACGAAAAATATACCTACATTAGCAGATGTCGCTCCACAAGAAGCCTTTAATACCAGCTTCTACAACGATTCTTTTGTTGGGTTGGCTGATATTGCAGAACGAAACAAAGACAATCCAGCTCAGTTAGAGCTAGAAAGCAACGCATATATTGATGGCGCTATTCAAGATATGCCATCGGCTGTAAGCGAAAAAGCTGTTGAGCCTTTAGTAAATGTAAAAAACTCATACGTTAAGCAAGCAACAGAAACATTTAATGATGAACAGGTTGCTCAGGCAAATGCACAAGCGGTGCATAATGTTTTTGTTTCAAAGAACGTTGCAGAGATTGCTGGAGAAAATGCGCCAGAAGAAGTACAGGCAACACTTTTTGCAAATTTTTTAAGTGATGTTGATGGTGCTGTTAGTTCTGGCAAATTAACAAGGTCTGAAGGAATAAAACTAACAGAAGACTATACACGAAACCTTATTATAAAGCAATATGGTTCTATTTCACGTGACCCAAATTTAACTATTGAGCAAAAGTTAGAGTGGCGAAGAAAGTTTATTGATGGCGAAACAGGCGAACCAGCCTTTGATAAGAATACAACGCCAGAAGACAGATTGAATTCGGTTCTTAAAATTGAAAACGCAAATACGGAGCTTGAGGCAAGAGAAGCTCGTATGAAGAAACAACTTGATGGTGATTTTGAGGATTCGCTAGAAGAACAAATGACAAATCTTTTGAAGCAACAAATTGATGGTAAAATGGGTAGCAAGGAATTTGATGCAAAGAAAAAGCGTTTGATAATGATGGCTAAAACACCAGAACAAATTAAAAAGATTCAAGACCTTGATAAAGTTTGGGAAGTTAGTCCATCTGTAAAGCTCCAAATGTCTGAAGCTGAACAAAACGGAACTGCAAACAAAGCATTTTATTATGGTTTGTGGGAAGCTGGGTTTATTCCTATGCAAACATATATTGACAAAACAGAATCACTAAATGATTCTTTGCATACTGCGTTAAATTCTAGCAAGGGCGAACAAATTAAATCCAGAATGAAAAGCGTGTTTAATTATGATAATCTTGGAAAGAATGAAGCATATAACGTTGCTTGGTCAGCATATCAAGATTATCTCGCAGCATTGGACCACGTTGCAACAAGCGAAGACCACGAAAAGGCATATGAACAAGCAATTAAAATATCAAAAGCATTTCCTGGTGACACATTGGATTACGAAGAAAGAGCCAAAGATATACGGTTTATGGAGGAAACTGGGTTGCCCTATTATAGGGTGAATGATATGTATTCTTCTGCTCTTGCAGACGTTTCTAGAAAATTGAAAACAAAAAATATTGATGAAGAAGCAAATAAAGATTTGATTTATTCCACTCTTTTTGATAAAATAAATAAAGAATTAAACAACAAGAACAAGACAAATATTGCTATAGATAAGTTCAAACAAAGAAAAGGAGAATAATATGGCAGAAGAACTGTTGGAAAAAAACTTAACAGGCTCTGAAGAAGTTGCTGATAATTCTGTTGCTCAGGATTCTCCCATTGTTGATGAAAATAAAAGCGATGTTACTGAAAACAAATATCAGCTTAACACTCTTGAAATGCAACAGCCATTACAAGATACAAATATAAATGATGATGCGGTTGAAGTAAAGAATGTTCTGGATGAATATGGGTATCAAAGAGATGAACTGGATGAATATGAACAACAGTCTGGTCGTAGAGTTGTTGACTATTCTCACGTTGCGGCAGAAACAATTTCAAACACTGGCACTGGATTAGATGGAAAAACTATTGATGATGTTGCAAATTCAAAGGGAGCAACACCAAATCAAATCTTTGAGATGAAAGATTTGCTTGAACAATTGTCTTATGCTGGTTATGAGGTTTGGAGAAGTTTATCAAAGATTGGTTTTTGGGCTGGAACAAAAGTTGCTGAACTTGTTGCTGGTCAAGACATTGAGCTAACAGAAGAAGAAAAGATTCGTGGTAATCCTCTTGATTATGGAGATTCTTCAGAAGCAAGAAGTTATGTTGGTATGGCGGCTAAACCTATTGCGCAATTTGCCGCTGGTTCCTATCTTACTGGCGGCGTTGCATATGCAACTAGATTAAAGGGTGTTGCAGCCGCTACAAAGGGTCTTGTTAAAAACGCATATGGCAAAAAAGTTTTAACAGGTATTTTCGGTTTATTGCAAGGTATGGCATCAGATGTGGTTGCGTTTAGTGAAAATGAAGCAAATATGTCTGAGTTGTTAAACACAATGGGAATTACTTATACAGATGCTCTTGTTAAGAATCCAGAAGATAGTTTTTGGGCTAAAAAATTAAAAAATTCTGTTGATGGTGGAGTGTTCCAATTAGCCATGGGCGCCGTTGTTGGGAGCGCAAAAATTTTCAGTAAGGCTGGAAAAGGAATTATTAAAGGTAAAGCTGCGCAAAAAGCCGCAGAAGAAGTTGTTGAAACAACAGAAAAAAAGGTTGCGCCAGTTGTTGCAGAGGCTTTGAAAAGCGATGCAAAAGAGGTGGCGCAAAAAGAGTTAGAAAAAGGAATTGAAACTGTTGTTTTTGATGAGGCAACAAAAACAGTAAAAGGTCTGAGCCAAAAGGAAAAAGAAAATATTGTAAAAAAAGTAATGATAGATATTGCCGAAGAACCAACAGCTGAATATGTTGAAAGAATTTCACAGGCTGACCTTAAGAAGTTAAACAAAAAGCAATTTGAAAATGTTGTTTATAATATCAAAAAGGAAGCGGCTAATGAAGCTGAAATTGCAGAGAAGGCTGCAGACGTTGCCAAAAAGTTTGGTGCACGTGAAATGAATGAAGCAGATAAAAACAACTGGGTAAAAGAAAATGTGTTAAAGTTATTTGAGGATAGAAAGAACACAATAGAATCTGTTTCTGGCGCTATGCAGGCTGGTGCTGAGGTTTCAAAAAGTCAAACAGCAAGACGTATAAATAAATTAAGAGATTATATTTATGAGAATGCAGATAAGTTGGATTATGACAATCTGTTAAATGCTATGCAGTCACTCAAAAGCCAGCAAGATTTTGAGAACTTTTTTGGGATTGCAGATAACTTCGTTCGCAAAGGTAAGGTTTCTGATTTCTTTGCAAAGGTTGCGTATGTTCGCCAAAACATTATGCTTTCTTCTGGCGTTACTCAAATTAAAGATATTTCTTCAACAACTATGCACAGAGTCCTTGAGCTTGCGGATACAGCAACTGGAGCTGGCATTTCCGCTCTTGAACGTGGTGGAAAAAAATTAAAACGTCTTTTCACAAAGGGAGATATTGATGCCGCAAAACAACGCTTAACAATGGGCGATGTTGATTATGTTGAATTGAAAGAAATTGCCGACAATGTAACTGGAATGGCTTCGTTTGTTCAAGATGCTCTAAAATATCAGTACAGAAAATTTACTGGAAAACTTGCAGAGAATGAATTGAGTCCCGTTGCTCGCCATATGCAACAAGTTGGTGAGGGCTTGTCAAAATATAACCCAACAAAACAGGTTGCAACAAAAGTTGTTCCTGGTAATGGTCAAATATCCAAAACCATAAATGGCGTTTTGAATCACGCTGGAATATATGTGGCTGAAGCAAAAGACGATGTATTACACGCTATGTTTCATAATGCAGACGTTAAAACAAATGTTGCAAGTATGGTTCGCAGACAAGTTCGCCTTGGTCAAATAAAGCCAGAAGATGCGACAAAAGAAATGCAAAGATATTTGCGTATGACGGAACAGTATGCAGTAACTGACCCACAAAAAGTATTTGAGTTTGCAAATGGGTTAACGGATGAGATGCGGATTCAAGCCATAATGAAGCGTGCAGCAAATAGCAGCACGAAGACTGTATTCCGTGATGGATTGACTGGAGCTATGGGCGATGTTTATAGAACAATACAAAGGCACCCATCATTTAGCATTCCATTAAGAATTATTGCTCCATTCCAAAAGACTGGTTTAACAATCGGCGTGGAACGATTCTTGAAGGAAAGAAGCCTGTACACTCCGTTCTCTGCTGGATTTAGACAAGCTATGAGTCGTGGTGGCAGAGAATCACAGATGGCTATGGCAAGATTAATAAACGGATTAGCGATACAGGGCGCTGCTGGATATGGTCTTTATACTGGTTCTATTGTTGGTCCAATGCCAAAGAATAGGTCGGAAAGAGAAATGCTTATGTCTGTTGGGGCAAAGGAATATTCTGCAAGAATTGGCGACAAGTATTATTCTTTAACCGATTTGGCTGGTCCTGCTGGTCCTGCAATACGGTTTGCTCTTGATTTAACAGACACATATATTAGAGCCGCAGATTACGCAGAAGACCACGAAGAATATGATTTTGAAGACGTGGCTATGAATGTTGGAACATTGCTTGGAGATATGTTCTGGGGTTCAACATTTATAGGTGGAATTTTGGATAACGCCGAACGTGGCGATGTTCTTGGATTAAAGAATGTTGTACGTTCTCTTGCTGCTGGTCCAAGGATTATCTCTGAAACACAACAAATTTTGGGGTTGAATGATGCAGAATACAGAAAAACAGCATATGATTGGATGGATAGGGTTTCTATGAACTGGACTGGTGGTAATCATTTGCGGCGTGATTTATATGGCGTTCCTATGAAAGCGCAAACTGTTTCTTGGGTTGGACTTGTAACAACTCAAGCAGCTGATGACCCAGTAACTATAGAAATGCTTGATAGAAATGCTTTTGTTGAAATTCCTGGCACAACACTTGAGGCTGATGGTGTTAGCATTCAAATTTCAAAAGAAGAACAAAACAAGTGGCTTGAGTATATGGAAGAAATTGGAACATATGGCAAGATGAAGGACTTTATAAACTCCAAAAACTATAAATCCTTGCCAGAGCTTTCCAAAACAAAGGCGCTTAGAGGAAGATATAATGAGCTAAAGAATGAGGCAAAGAAAAAACTTATTGACAATAGCACTGCAATTAGGTTAAAATTAAAGGAGAAGGCGAGTTCGCCCGTTCCATCACTAAACTTCAATCCATATATGGATATGTTAAGAGGAGAATAAAATGGCAGATACACACATTAAGATAAATGCAGTAACACCAAGGGTCCAGTATGTTGGGGATGGCAGTACTACATCTTTCCCATACGCTTTTGCTATCTTTGATGATACAGATATGGTGGTTTATGTTGGTGATGAAATCATTGAAACTGGATATACTGTAACAGGTGCAGGTCAGACAGAAGGTGGTAATGTTGTATTTGATACAGCCCCAGAAAATGGTGATATTATTACATTATTGCGGAACGTTCCTATTGAACGTGTAACAGACTTCCAAGAAGGTGGTACATTCCGTCCAAAGAATCTTAATGATGAGTTCGATAGACAAACGGCATTTGCTCAACAAGTTCAAGAAGCGTTGTCCCGTTGTGTTAAGGTTGACCCAACGAGCGAATCTAACCCAGAAGAAATCTTGCCAAAGGTTGAACGCTTGTATGAGTCTGCTGATAATATTGATATTGTGGCAAATGATAAAGCAAATGTAGATGCTGTTGCTGGTAATGCTACAAACATTGATGCCGTTGCAGGTAATGAAAGCAATATTAACACAGTTGCTGGTATTTCCAGTGATGTATCTACGGTTGCTGGAAACGCGACAGATATTTCTAACGTTGCAACAAATATGAGTGATGTTAATGATTGTGCAACCAATATGGCTGCTATTCAAGATGCTCCAACACAGGCAGCAAACGCTGCTGCTAGTGCAGAACTTTCTGCTCAATATGCCAATGATAAGATTAATCAAACACATATTACAAACTGCATAACTGAAATTCCACAAGATATTAAACTTGAATTAAACAGTGGTACGCTTACTTTAAAGGCTGGTTCAAAGGTGTATGTGCCGAATGGATTTGAACAAGACGGTACTACTCCTAAGTTTGATGCTATTATAATAGAAAGCGATGTATCACTTGGAGATGTATCTTCCTGGGATACTGGAGAAAGGGTTTTGTATTATAATAATACAGATGGCACAATGTCTGCCGTGTTTTCAGACCTCACGAGTAGCGGAGGTTCAACATCTCCTTCTAGCACTCAGTGGTTATGGTATGATACAACCAATAATTTAATAAAAAGAACAAAGGATTCTGGTTCTACTTGGGAAAGTAATGGTAGTTTTATTTTGGGTATTTTTACAATTACAAACGGGGTTGGAGTTACCTCAACAAACAAAGTCTTTAATGGTTTTGGTTATATTGGCTCTACCGAATTTGCTTTGCCTGGAGTTAAAGGGTTAATTCCAAACGGTAGAAATGACGATGGCACATTAAAAAGCACGCCTTTTGAAATAACAAATGTTTTAACATATACATTTGCAAGTAATCAAAACGATAAATGTTTCTATGGTGCGTTGGTTTATCCTGATAATTATCTTGATTATATGCTATTCAAGTATTCTGGTACTTGGTATTATGATGAAAAAGAAAACTATTACAAATTTAATGGTGTTATAGATAACAAGTTTTTTCCTTTTGCAAAATTTGATGTAACAAATGGCGTAATATCAAACTGGAATCCAAAAACTGTATTTCGTTCATTAGATTGGAATGATAAGAAAACAATAGCTGGTTTTGCTATGCCATCTAGCACTTATGACGACCTTACCCTTGGTGCTAGTGGAACAACATACACAGCACCTGCAAATGGATGGCTATTTTTGTCATTACATAACACAGCAGCCTCATATAGTTACCTCAGGAATTATACTACAGGATTTGTTGTTGGCGGTTTTATTTCTGCAAATATTACAGAACAAAGAATATTACCTGTTAAAGAGAATGATGTTATAATAGTAACTTATGGTTCAATAGATACTCAAGATAAGTTATTTAGATTTATCTATGCGGAAGGAGAAGTATAATGTTTAAAGCGTTTAAAGATAACAAGATTATAGCTATCAGCGATACGGATAGCGAGTTCAAGTTTATGGTTAAAGATAGTGTTGTAGAAGATACAGAACATACTGTTTCTGATTATGAACAAGTCAATGGAGAGTATATCTTAAAGCAAGATGTTCCTGTAGATTATCAGAACGAAAAAATCCGTCAACAAAGGCAAGCTCGGTATGTGGTAGAATCTGACCCATTACGTCTTGACTATGACGAAGCGTTGGCTCGTGGAGAAGAAACAGCCGAACAGTTGAAACAAGATTGGCTGGCAAGCAAAGACAAGATTCGTGAAGAATTGCCTTATGTGGAGGGCTAATGCCATTAAAGAAAGGACGAAGTAAGAAGGTTGTGGCACGCAACATTAAGGAATTGGTGCAACACGGCTATCCACAAAAGCAAGCCGCTGCTATTGCTTACTCACAGAAAAGGAAATCAAAATGAAAGCTGTTAACGAGTTCCGCCAAGACAAAGCCTCCTTTGAAATGTGGTTTTCCCTATATGCCATAGTTTCGTTCTTGGCGGTTTGCATATTGTTTGGTGTTTATATATGGAAATCTTTTGAAAGCGGTGGCGTTATTGCTACGCAATTACAAGATGGTGATTATGGAAAACAAGGAGTAGCAGGTGGCACAGTTTCAATCAATTAGTATTACATATCCAAAGTCGCACGGTGGAGCACCAAAGAACCTGGCGATGGCGATTAAAAGCCCTCGTGGACCTATTGCACAAAAAAAGTTTAAGTCGTTAAAAGAAGCGATGATGTACTTAAAGGAACGTGATGAAGAAGATAATGAGGGATAGTGCCGTACGCTTTTGGCTAACTCATCACTATCTGAAAAAGATAGCAAAGAAATATCCACTATTTTTTGACCAACTAATGTATGAAGTTTGCGACAACAAGCGTGAACAGCTTGTAATGTCTAAACGTTATTTGGAACGCACAAAGTTTGAAACAATCGCCATTGATATGAATGTTGACGTGCGGTATGTGTTCAGGTTGCACAAACAAGTTATTGATAAACTTGTAGAAATTTAATCATAATTTATACCATAACAATTATACGAGCCTTTTGCTAAATTGTTTATAAGCAAAGGGCGTTTTAACTGCTTGCTCTTTGTAAAACGCTGGGGCGAGTGCTATCAATGCTAAAAAGCTCGCCCTAGTAAGCAGAAAGGAGAGTATATGAATTATCCATACAATTATTTTGGGCAACAAATGATGCCACAAATGGCGTCTATGCCCATACAGAGTATCCAACAAGTACAGAAAAGTGCTCAATTTTATACAGTAGAAAATGCACAAGAGCTAGACGGAATTAAACCTGCTCTTAATGTACTCTACGTTGGATTCAATAAAAAATCCAAAGAGATTTACATTAAACAACTAACCAATGATGGTTTAATCTCTGTGGAAACGTACGAACTTGCTACAGATAAAAAGCAAAAATCTGAGTACGAAACAATACTTGAAAAGATAAACATTATAGAAAGGAGACTTGACAATGCCAAACATAATTCAAACAATGATGCAGAAAATGGTAATGGGACAGTTGGAACAATTACCAGAGATGCAACAAGCCAGACAAATGTTGCAGGGGAAAACACCACAGCAACAATGGGAAACGGTTTGTAATTTTGCAAAGTCTCAAAAGATTGATTTGAATCAAAAGATTTTAAGCCAAGGAGATTTGGAATCCTTGGGCTTAAGGCTCGCCAATAAAGGCTGATATTCCCCGAAAGGGTTGAGTGTTTAACTTTTTGCTAAGAAAGGAGAATTAAAATGGCAGAAGGAATGAACGGATATAGCCTCGCCGATATTGGGGCTTTAATGGGCAACGGTGCAAATGGAGAAATGAGTTGGATTTCTATCTTGTTATTGTTTGTCCTTATGGGTGGTGGTCGTGGCTTTGGCTTCGGCGGATTTGGTGGCGGATATGGTCCTGGATTCGGTGGTCCTCAATACGCTACTTCCAACGAAGTACAACGTGGCTTTGACAACCAGAACTCTATGGCTAACCAACGTGAAATCTTGAATGCAACAAATCAGGTGTATCACGACTTAGCAACTGTTGTTGGCGATAAATACAGCGAATTGACACGGGACATCTATGGTGTTTCTGGTCAAGTTGCCCAGGTTTTGGCTAACCAGAACGCTTGTTGCTGCGATACAAAGATGTTGATTCAAGAAACATCCGCACAAAATCGTTATGATGCGTTAAAGAATACAAACGAAATTAACGCTGTCACGATTGGACAAACACAAAAGATTTTGGATGCTATGGCTCAAAACAAGATTGAAGCTCTGCAAAGCAAAGTTCAAGCTCTTGAATTGGCTCAAGCAACTGGAAACGTTGTGCGTTATCCAAACACGTTCAGTTATAACGCTGGACCATCCCCATTCTGTGGTGGATGTGGTTGCGGTTTCTAACCAACTGGGTGGGGTAACACCCACCCTTTTATTAAGGAGGTAATATGAACTGTAATTGCTGTGCAAATCTTCACAAGACAACTGGCTTAAGTGCGGCTGGCTTGTTGACAGTAACAAATCCAAACAATGTGGGCAACTTTGATAAGTTTTGTTTGGTGCTAACGATATGCCCTGATAGTGTAATCACGGGTGTTCCTGTGGCTTATACTGTCACAATAAACGGAACTGCTGTGCCTATTATTGACAAATGGGGTTATCCTATTACGTCAGACAGATTACGCACTAGAACGCTTTATAAGGGGCGTTATGTGACTGTTGGAACTGCATCTCACGTTACACTGTTAAATGTGTGTGATGACCCAACTGTGTCCACGACAACTGTGGCTGAAACGGATGGTGAATAATGACAAGTGAAGAACGTATGAAACTATATGATGACTTCCACTCAGGAGTCAGAATGATGATGGATAAGGTTGAGAAGATAGCCAAATCAGAAGCCGAGTGGACATTGGATGATATGGGTAAGATGGCCGATATGATGAAAGATTTAGCTGTAACAGAAAAGTCAATCGCCAAGGCACATCATTGTTACGCAGAGCATTCTGACAAGAGATATTAAAATATAGTTGACTTTATTGCAAAAGAGGGCTATCATATAAGTACGATGATAGTCCTCGTTTTAATGAGGAGAGTAAAATGAAAAGGGACTTGAGTATGATTGACGACTTGAAAATTATATGGTTCTTAATCGGGATGGCGGTAGTATCTGCTCTTGTGAGATTTAAGAACCTTGTACAGTTTTTTATAGACGCCAGTTTGGGCTTTGCAATGGGTTATAGTTTTTACTTATTGCTTGGCCTTTGGATAGAAGACGGTGCTACTAGGTCTGGTTTTGTTGGCTTAGTAATCTTGTGCTCTAGGACGATATATGACTGTATGGACCGGTTTATAAAGAACAAGTTGTCAAAGATATTAGAGAAAAGGATGAAATGACGAAGCAATACTTTACAAGAAGCGAATTAGAATGTCCTTGCTGCCATCGCTGTAAAATAGACGATGGATTTCTTGATATGTTAAACTACGCAAGAAGTATTGCAAACATTCCTTTTGTTGTGACAAGTGGTTATAGGTGCGAACAGCATAACAAAGAGGTTGACGGAGTAGAGAACTCTGCGCATACGAGAGGGTTTGCGGCAGATATTAAGGCGGCAAACTCTACAAAAAGGTTTATTATTGTGAATGCCCTGTTAAGAGCGGGGTTTAAGAGGATTGGCGTAGGCAAGACATTTGTGCATTGCGACGCTGATAGCACGCTTCCTCAGGGAGTGATGTTTGATTATTATAAATGAAAGGAAACATTATGATTGATTGGATTGTAAATAACTGGACAGATATTTTTTCTGTCATTGGTATTATCGGGACAAGCTGTACAGCTGTCGTGAAAGTGTTTAGCGGTTGCAAATGGGCAAGCGCATTGGTTAAGCTATGTGATTATGCTTCAGTTGTGAACACACAAAAGAACAAGGAAATCTTAGAGAAATACGCGAACAAGAAATAAAAGATTGGGATTTTCTGGGAATAAGGGGCGAATACCAGAATCGGACGTTGCAAATTAAATCCTTCCCGAAATATAATCCCAGCCCACTGAAAGGTTACTATGATTAGAACAGATGAACAGGGAAACTTATACACATTTTTAGGAAACAGTGTGTCGTTTGCTGTAAAGGATATTTCCGTAAAGAACGCAACGCTTGTTTGTTGTTTTAATGGTGATACGCAAGTAAAGAAAGAATATTCTTTAGTTGGGCAATCAGAAGTAATTGTAAGATTATCACGCGAAGACATAGAAGATATTGGTGCTGGTGAACATACTTACTATATTGACGTTGTGTCAAATAATGGGAATGATGTTGATACGTTAATTTATCAAAACATTTATGTTTATGAAAAGGAATAGGCAATGGTAAGAATAGTTGCAGATAATGATGAAAAAGTTTTAATTGACCCGGCCATTGTTATACAAGGCAAAGATGGAAAAGATGGTTCCCCTGGTCCAGAAGGGTTGCCAGGTAGGGATGGTATAGATGGACGAGATGGAAAAGATGGTCGTGATGGTGTTGATGGTAGAGACGGTAAAGACGGCAAGGATGGAACTTGTTATTGGATAGAATATGACAAGAAAACAAATACGCTTGTGTTTAAGAATGATGCCGGCAAGAAAAATCCGGACCCGATTAAACTTCCTTCAGATGAAAAAGGATGGGGGTTTGGCGCAGGTAGTGGTCGCGGTGGTGTAACTGCGCAAAGTGACTGGAATCAGACAGACAAGCATTCGCCTGATTATATTAAGAACAAACCAAACCTAGTTGAGTTTAGAGTAGTAGATTCTTTACCAACAGTTGGTAAAACATATATTATTTACCTTGTACCAAACGGAGATGAAGGCACCGAAAACGAATACGATGAGTGGGTTTTTGTTTGGGATGAAACAAAAGAACAATTTGTTTGGGAAAAGATTGGCTTCAAAGTAGATTTGTCTGGTTATGTTAAATACACAGATGTAGCTGGTGCTGGGCATATCTCAAACAAAACAGCTACTAACAAATGGCTGAGTCCGAGCACGATTGATGATGTCGCTTCTGTTTCTGCAAGGTCTGTATATGACAATGTAACTGCTATTAGCAACGGGACAATAAATGTATCAGAAGGCAGTGTGTTTTATACTGACTCACCTTCTGCTTCTACTACATATACAATCAATAGTTCTGCTACAACGCAAGCAGGTATTCAGTATAGGTATATAAATGTTCTTATCAATATGCCTTCGACAGCGGTAGGTATTGACTTTACAACGAATAACAGTGTAACCTGGACAGAGGATACGACACCAGATATGTCAACTGGTGGAAGGACATATTTACTGGCTTTTCAAACGTTTGACGGTGGAACAAGTTGGGTTGGTTCATTAGCTGCTTGGTGGACAACTCCGACACCGTAAGGGGGAAAGATGGTATTACCAACGAACTTAAACAGATTTGGTGGCAAGAAAGCAAAACCTTACTACTGCGAGGTTGAGTATATTGAAACGACAGGAACGCAGTATATTGATACTGGGCTAAGTGGAGAGTGTAGATGGGTTGGCTTAGGTCAATCAACAAGCACACAAAACAAATCGCAGGTGTTTATTTCTGCACAAGGTAGTAGTGGTACATTTGTGGCTTCCGAGGTTGGTTCTTCTAATAAGTACTGGGGGGTTACCTCTTATGCTGGTGGTCTTTCAACAGTGCCTACGACATCAAAAGCCGCATTTGATTTAACGTTTACGTCTAGTGGTACTTCTGGCAAGATAGGCTCTGATACAATTAACTATTCCCATAGCAATACACCAAAGAACTGGAGATTGTTTTCAATTTCAACATCATTAGCCTATCCTTTTGTTGGAAAAGCGTTTTATGCTAAGGCTTATCAGGATGGTGTATTGGTTCGTGATTTTATACCCGTTCTTGATTTGGATATGACGCCCTGTATGTATGATAAAGTATCTGGCAGGCTGTTCTATAACGCAGGTACGGGGGACTTTGATGCTGGTCGTGAAATCCATTATGTAGATTATATTGAAACAACAGGTACGCAATATATTGATTGTGGTCTGACAGGTAATCAAGATACTTCAACAAGCATTACGTTCCAAAATACGCAGGTGCAAAAACAATGTATTGTTATGGGTTCTAGGTCAAGTGCCACATCTAATAATATATCAACGATTTCGCCCGCTGCTGTTAGCGGTTTACTTGACAATGTTGTAAATGACTTTGGTGATTATAACACTACAAGACAAATAGTTGCACTTCAATCCTTTACAGACAAAATAACTGCATACAATAGCAAGAGTTTAAGAACCGTGTATAACCACGCAACTGGTGTAACAGATACCGTTACAACAACATACACAGGAACATTTACAACACCAACCAACCTTTATATTGCTTTCAAGAGTTCAGGATATGCTTCAGTCCATTACAATTTTATTGGCAAATTATATGATTGTAAGATTTGGAATAGTGGTGTTCTAGCTCGTGATTACCTCCCCGCCATAGATGAAAACGGTGTAGGATTTATGTTTGACAAAGTACAACATAGGATTTACGACAATGAAGGAACGGGAATTTTTCAGTATCCTGATGTAGAACTTGAATATCTTGAAAGTACAGGAACTCAGTATATCAATACGGGCGTAATAGCAAAGTCTTTAAATGGTTCAAAGTTAGAGATTTATGCTGCTTATCGTGGAGGAAATACTGTTGGTTGTTTGTATGGTGCTTGTACAGACAAGATTTTTTATCAATTAAATAAAACAACTAAGGATAATGAGTTCAGGTTGATAACAAATAGTGGGGACAAATACTACACAAAATCAGATGAGTTTGTTGAACAAAAACATAAATACACAGTTAATGGAAACGTTCTTTACATAGATGATGAGCAGATATTGACTGGGACTGGACAAAAATCAACAGGGTTAAACCTATTCTTGTTTGCAAGAAACTATCGTGGACAATACGCACACCAACAGGGAAATTGGAGAATATACTCTTGCAAAATACAGGATGGCAATACACTTCTTCGGAATTTTTCTGCCATACTCCGAAATGGAACGGCTGGATTTTTGGATTCAGTAAACAATGTGTTTTACCAGAATCAAGGAACTGGTACATTTTTATATAAAATAACGGAGAAAAGATGAAGCCAGAACAACCATATTTACCAAACTTTCTAAAGGCAGAATCAGAAGCAAGAGAATCTGATATACCGACAATTGAAACACAGCAGCACTTAGCTCGGTGTGGGATTAGATTCAGTAAGTACGCTTCGTTTAGCAAAGACCCTATATTCAAAAAAAGAATGGCAAAACAAAGGGATATTTGTTTTATGCTTATCAACCAAAAAGAACTTGAAAGGAGATAAGAATGTACGCAAAACTAATCAATGGCGAATTAAAAGAAGCGCCTTATAATTACAGAGGGATTATCAACTACAATAAGTACCCAGAACGGATGGCAGAAGATGGCTATAAGCCAGTAGAAAATACGCCTATGCCCGCTGATGGACAAGATGAATATGATAACACAGACGAAGATAATCCTGTATTGGTAAGGGAAGCCACAAAGAAGTACGAATCTCATTGGGAAGAACAGGAAGATAAGATTGTTCAGGTGTGGGAAGAAAGATAGGAATAATTTTTTATCTTCTAAATATCTTTTTATCCACAAAATAAAACACACACCCTCCAATAAGATTAGCAAACACCGTGGCCCATAGCTCGTTAGTAAGAGGTAGAATAAATAATAGGGCGGGGTATAACACTATTCCACTAATCTGCCAGCGTATAAGATAGATTAAAAACCTCATTTTTACCTCCTTACAACCACAGGATTAAATGGTAAAAGCATATACCATAACACAATATCCACAGTAGTTTTGTGTACCACTCTTCCCAATTGTCTTGAAGTATCTTTAATGTAATCATACCGTACACAAAACACACAACCCAACATAGCAATACTGTTCTCATTTTACACCCTTTCTTGTATATGGAACTTGCTCTAATGAACGCATTGACACAACGTTCTTCTTGTAGATAATATATCCACCACGATATTGTGTGTCTGCTGCTGTTTGAACTAGAACAATCCAATCTTTTGTTTCTTTTAATAAAAACCCAACTGTTTCTGCAACTGGTATGTTTTCAACGACATCCATAATTTCTTCTTCTGATTGCCATACGTTACCAAGTAAAGAGAAGCCAGAGTCAATCCATTGTACATATACCATCTTCATTTCACACCCCACTTTTCAAGATACTTTCCAAAAATTAAATGGTCAAAGCCATCACAATCTTTTCTTTTGTGTAATGTTTGTATAATATAATTAGCTTCTTTCAGTTGTTCCTGCAAGAGTTCTATTTGCTGTTCTTTTTTTCTGATGTATTCAGTAGAAACCATAACCGTGTTTGATGGTTTCATTTTACCTCCTCAATAGATTCTAATGCTTGCCTTACAGTTTGCCCAGCACCTGTGGCTTCAGAATATCCTTCTTCAATATCATTAAGTGCCTTCTTGGCTATATCAAGCTGTTTCTGTAAGCGTTGAACTTTCTTGGTTAGTTTTGCACAATCTTCCCATTTCTCTATATGGTCTGTATAGTCAGGTCTTAAACCCAAGTCTTTTACTTTGTGCCACTCCTCATAGCTAGGAACAGGTGCTAGGACTTCTTTGACAAAATCAAAGGAAGTATAATGCCATCGTAATTGTTTTTCTCCAACAACATAAACAGTTTTATCTTTTACTGTCGTTCCATCTCTTAGTAGCAGATAATATATTCCACCATCAAGTTCCCCATTCTTCCATTTCTCTGTAAGCTCTTTACTCATTGTTCATCCTCTTATTCCATTCTTCTACCGAAGACACGGCTATTGTCCAACCGAAAAATATTGCAAGAAATACTATTGCACCTCCTGTAGCACAACCAATAGTAAATGCACCTATTTCACTCATCCTTCCTCCTTTAATTCTTCTTCAGCTTCCTTTAACCAGCCTTTAACAAGTTTTACAATATCATAAACAGTAATTGGTGGCTCTACCTGTTTCCCAATTAAAACAGAAAGTCCCGCAATTAAAGAATGAAGTGAATCTACTTTGCCTCTTTTATAGCTTTTAAAAGCTAGCTTCTTTATTTCATCTTTATTCATCCTTCCTCCTCAATAGGTTCAAGTGTCCAATTATGTAAAAAACAAATAACTAAGATTTCTTCCCAAGTCATACTAAACAACCTTTCTGTATTGTCCCTTATGCCCAGTGCACTCAACCTTTGGTCTGTCTGCTTTCGCCATACGATAGAGCTTTAGCATAAAAAACCTACGAGTTTTTGCCTCCCCGTATTTCCTATAATACCCAACAGTAATCTCGTCAATGTTTAAGTCTCTACCCGCAATATCAAACAAAGCAAGTATGCGTTGTTCTAGTGCATTAGAAATCAGTCCTTTTCTGATAATCTCAGGTAAATCATCCACATTGTCCGTATTAAAAATGTCCGTAGCCAACCGAGCGTGTCCTTGTGAGTGGTCTTGTTTATACCAATCAGCCATTTCCTCAAGTGTTTTGAATTTTTTGGGGCGCATTGTGTTTTCTGTAATCTCAAAAGTTTCCACAGGCTGACGAGATTCTTTGACCTCTCTTATTCCAAGGTTTCTGAACACGCCCTCAATCTTTTGTTGAAGTTTCTTTGTCATCTTAAAATGACCACTCAATACGCTACAAAGATAGGCATAGCTAACACCACAGCAATCTGCCATATATCTACGACCGACAGCTTCTTCGTTCATTTTTGTTTTGATTTCTTCAATGTTCATATTACACCTCCACTTCTCTGTTCCAAACAACATACTTAATCATATCTTGGATAGACTCCCTAAAATGTTTGTCTTCTTTCAGCTTGTCAATGATGGTATCAACATCAAGTTCTTTTTCTGTTTCGTTCCTGAACTTCTCGTCATCTTCATCTGTGATGTACTGACAAACCTCAACTTCTGTGTCGCCATAAGGTGCATAATCCCTTTGGGTTTTGAAAGAGTGGCCTTTGACCTGTTCGTCAAACTCCCCACAGATTAAATCGTAAGCACTATCGCCTACATAATCAATCATATTTTCAATTTTGTTTTCTTGTTTTGTCATTGTATAATCCTTTCTTTTTGTTGTTGCAGTGGTATTTTACCATAAATATAATTTAATGTCAATATATTTTTAATTACATTTTAGAAAATATTTAATCTTTTTTATAAGTAATTGAAAATCAAACATTATTTTACCTCTCTTTTCTCGTATCTGACGTTAGGTTTAACTCTTTTGGCAAACACTTTAATAACTTTTGTGTATGCTCTACGGAGCCTATCGTTAAATGGGTACCTGTGATTCTCTACTGCGTACAGGTGGAACTTGTTGTAGCCGTTCCATTGTGCAATAATAGGAACTGTAATGTTATACTTGTGGCGTTTGCATTTCCACGATTCGATTTCTTTAATTTCTTCTTCTGTTAGTTCTTTTGTTCTCATAATAAATCCTTTCAAATAGGTGGGGCGGAAGTAATATAAGGGAGACTAAAAGGGAGGCCTCCGCCCCATAAGTTCCCCTAACCCCAGGGGATTTCGTCATCAAAGCTCGGCACTCCTTCCAATGCCGGCTTTTCTTCTTCTTTCTTTGGTTGTTCTTTCTTTGCTGTGGCAGGTTTAATTGAGTCTGATAAGAACGCCGTTCCTTTCTGTGATACTCTGTTCCAAAGAGCCACTTCGTATTCTACACCACTGATTAAAGCTGTCCCTTTATAGTCTGGGCGTTTATCGTTTCCTTCTTTCTCGTTTGCAAAGAGAGATACATCTCCGTCTTTCTTTTCGTATGTCATAATGTTTCCTTTCACATAAATAATCTGAGCCTGTTAAATAATGTTAAACGGTCTTCTGGCTCTAAAAAGTACCGTTTATATCTGCAAGGCCGACCAAACTTGTTCTTTTTATACACCCAAACATCAGATATGTTAAGAACTTTTCTTAAGTCTCTAATAACTCCCTGTAAGTCTGCGATGAACAAATCGTTTGACGCTTGTATTGTTGTTATTCTCCCGTATCTTTTCAAATAATACAACACTTCTTCTTTTTGCGTTTGTGGAATGAATTGTTTATTTCCCATAGTATCCCCCTTTCTTGGATTACATTTTGTTTTCACTTGTGGCTTCAAAGCCGGCTTTTTTACACTGGAAGACGATGCCACCTTTTTGGTCTTGAATAACCAAAGCGGCCACCTCGTCTTTGTCGTCGTACCAAATACCCTGTACGCTGAACTTTTGGAACTTGTCTTTTAATTTATAAACAGGTTTTCCACGACCATCTACACCGTCCTGTTCTGTTTCCACGTTGGCAAAGGTGAACGGGCTGGTGTATAACTCACGGCCGATGCCCCACTTAAATCCTGCACGTTTGAAAGCATCAGAGGCCTCACCCTTCTTTTCGTTGCCATCACCATCTGCACGGCTTTCAATACCGCAGTCCCATTTCCACACCCACTCTTTTGTTTCTTTATCACGGACAGCAATGCCACAATACAAGTTATCCTTGACAACTTTGTAATCAGATTGCCAATTCATAGGACCAAACTCCTCGTCCAGAATATCCATATCTACACGGGCTGTTTTGTAAAGCAACAGAACGGCGCCTTTGGCTGTAATCTGTTTGACCTTTACGTCAATTTCGTTGCTAGTAAGTTTTCTCATTTTAAAATCCTTTCTTTGTTTGTTGCGATTCGTTCTTTTATCAAGAACAAGGTTATTATACACTAACTTTTATTTATTGTCAATACACTTTCTAATAATTTTTTCATAAAAATCGTATCTTTTTTATAAGTCATTGATATATTTCAGAAATTATCGTTGTTATTCTTGGCTCGTTCCCCCATCTTTTGCTAAAATGCAGGTCGGAAACCTGTGAATCGTCTTCCCAAAACCGAAGTAATGTTAAACAATCAAAGAATTGTTTTAGTATGTTGTCGGCATCGGGTCTTGTGTCGCACCAGCGGTATCCTGTTGCTCTGTTTTTCTTTGGCTCGCTATTCCTCCAAGGATAAACATACTCTATTTCGCATTTTAAGGCACCTTGCAGGGGCGTTTGGGGCTGGTGTGGTAGGAGCATAGCCATAAGGTCTGTTTTTGCTTGTATGGCCTTTGAATTTGATTTCTTTCCAATAAAGAACTTTCCTGTTTTAAAGTTCTTGAGGATAGTAGAGCTTCCCTGTGCGGTATGCTTTGGTGGTATGCAGTTGATAGTAAATTCAATAATCATCTGGATTCTCCTTTCAATAATGTTCCATATTTTTTAAATAAATCGTTTAGTGATAAGCACCTTTCTTTGTTTCTTATTACTCTACAACCTCCGTGTTTTGGCATAATAACGATTCGTTTATTGAATTGTGTTCTAACATACTTTCCGACTCTCGGTTCCTCGTTGATGTAATAGACTACAAAATCGCCCTCTTTCATTTAGTCCTCCTTTGTTTTTTCAAAAAATACTCTGCCGTCTGTTAGTGGCGTGTGGATAAACCAGCTTGTATTATACCAGCAATTACCTTTGCCGTTAAAATCAATGCGCTGGTCAAGAACGACAATCCCCATTCCGTTCTTTCTAAACATCTCGCCCCGTTTAATTCCTTCCAGTGCCGTCAATGGTAGCAAGAAAGCGAACGGCTTGCCAAGTTCATAAGCTCTTGCAAGCATCTTATCTTTGGTGGAATATGGCGGGTTTGTAATAATCATATCACAATCAATGTTAGTTTTTAAAAAGTCAAAACCGCATTCAATGTGTGTAAAATACACATCATATCCAGCTCTTTGAAGTTTCTGTACGACCTTGCTTTCATTTGTATCGCACGGGCACCAAATTGTTTTCACATCGGCTGGTATGTATTTCAATACGGGCTCAACCGCATATTCGGGTGTGTATAACTCGTCAAATTGTCTGCTATTTTTCAATGCTTCTTTCATTTTCGCCCCCTTCATTTATTGTTTTGATTAAATGCCCATATCCCGATAGCTCATTGTCGGTCTGTTCTTGTGGTCTTGATTTATACTCATCAGCCAAGAGCTTGTCTTTATCCGGCTCATAGTTGTTATATTTCATCTTGTAGGACATCCACATTACGCGCTGGATAACATCCTCATCAAATGGCGGTTGCCGGTTTAACAATACCTTCAACACACGCTGTGGCTCGTTCTCTGTGTCCTTTTCCTTTTCCTCATCACAAAGCTCTGCCATCAGATGACTAATTGTAGGGAATGTCATTGCCTTGCGATATTTTGCCAAGCGATAACACGCTTGTTTTACTTGCTCAACAGAATAGTGCCCCAATTCATCAGCCCAAAGTTTCATTATTTCATCAGCGTTCTGCCCGTCTTTCGTGTTGGTCTCCCATTTTGGATAGCCATAAATGTCGCTCAAAATGTGCATAGCTGTTTCAACTTGTTCATTCATTTTCGCCTCCTTCTTTTTTCACTCCGCATCTTTTCAGGAATAACTGGAATCTTTCCTCTCTTGAGAGGTTTGCATCCTCGTCATTGACCTGCTGTGTTGTGTGTGGATTGTTTCTTTCCCAAGTCCGCACTGTTGCTTTCCAGTCCTTCATTGGATTGCGACCCACTTTCCAGCCATTAGCGGTATAATAATCAAACCATTTGTTAGCATCCACTCCATTGTTTCTTTCTTGGCAATAGTCAATCACTTCTTGCAAAGTGGGTTTTTGGTTTTTTTCTTTTAGTATATTTTCTTTTTTAGCATTATCATTTACATTATCATTTACATTATCATTTACATTAGGTTCCAGTTCGGTTTCATTTTGGTTATCGTTAGGTTTTGTTTTGGTTTTGTTTTGGTTTTTAGGACGACCACCTTTTGACCCATTTTCATAGCGTTTATTATTAGCGTCAATTTGTGGCTTTACCAAAGTAAAAAACATCCTAACTTCCGGTGTCATTACTGGCTCCATTCCGTTCAGGGCATAGTCAGCCATAGCCATTAAACATCTGCCTTGTGTGGCGTCATCCATTCCTACCAGTGAGTCAAAGAATGACCTATAAAATATAAAACTTTCTCTATTCATTTTCCGTGCCTTTCAATAGTGGGGTATAGCCCTCTCGGGAACTGCACGGAATATAGTTTTTTCTATACCCCATAAGTTTATCGTTTCCGCGCAGTTTATGTTATACACTTTTATTTTTCCCCTGTCAAGAAGTATTTTAGGTCATCCCCTTGAAAAGAGAGTCCTTTTTTTAGGTCTGATTCCAGCCACCGGAACTCTTTACTGATTGTTATATAAACAAGACTCGGCAAGTTCAATTCAAGCAATCGGCTTTCAAGTTTTTTAAAGTGTCTAGCAACTAGGATTTCCACAATTTCGTCATTCGTCATTTTCGCCCCTTTCTTTTTGTTCAAGTTTATATAAGAAGTCAATCACGGCGTTGATTCTTCCCATAGCATCGGCTATTTCCTCATAGTCGCCGAAAATATCCTCAAAAGTATCGCAAGCGCTGTTTAATTCCATTCTTGCATCTTGTAAGTTTTTAATTTTCATTGTTTAACCTCCTCAATGTGTCCGATTTCCTCATTGTATTGTTCTTGCGGTGTTTCGTCTGTGCAGGTTCCAATATCCTCAACACAATTCATTTCTAGCAATTCGTCAAGGTGTTCCCTGCTTTCTGCCTCCACTTCATAGGTTACATATTGCCTTGTTTCAACAATCAATTCAATTTTAAACTTTTTCATTGTTCGCCTCCTTTGTCAATTTCTCTTTTGATTTCATTGGCTTGTTCTATTGCCTCACAATAGACATTGTTTATCAGGTCATACATTTCGCCAATTTCATTTGCACATTCAAAAAGTTCTGCTTTTTCAAGTGCTTTCATTGCTTGTTCAAGTTTTACAAGCGCATTATAGTAATTTTTCAAGTTCATTTTAGCTCCTTTCATTCCATTCGGACTCGTCTATTCCTGCCCATTCCCAAAAAACAGGGTCATCGGGGAAAAGCTCTTTTATTTCGGCTTTGTTTTCTGCCAAAAAGGCACAATCCCCCCAGCTCATTGACCCTTGCGCGTGGATAATATCCCGCAAGCGTGCCAACTCTTTATAAAGTGTTGAATTTCTGCTAGTATTTGTCATTTTTTGCCCCCTTTTATTAGTAGCGCATCAAAAAAGCGGTTGGCTCATCGTCATCATCAGCGGACTCAATGAAAGAGTAGCCGACATCCTCGCAAGACACATCACCGCAACCGTTTTCTTTAAAAAGTTTTTTGATTTTGTCCCAATTTTCGTCCGTTTCATCAATCACCGTGCAATAATTCACCCAGTCATTGTCAACAATCACCATTGGGTCAAATTCGCACCCGTCAAAGCATCCGTCGTAAATGTAGCTTTCATACATTTTTTGGAAAAGGTCAAGCGTTTTTGGGTCGTCTGTCCACACTCTAACGCGCCCCATCAATAAATCAAGCGCCGCCATTTCGTCAATTTTAACATTTAACATTTTAAGTTCCTTTCTTTTTCTTTTCTTTGGTCTGCCATCATCGGCGCGTGGGCTACCACTCCGCGCGGACGGGGAAAGGGGCAACCTTTCGCCCGTTTCGGCTTTTATCCTTTAAAAAACTCGGTTTTTTGGCTGTTGTAATACTCGCAATTGCTTTCAAAAATGCAGTCAATCGCCTCTTGTCCGCTTTCATAATCACGGCGGGCAAGCTCTCTATCAATGCCGTAGATAAAAAGAAAAGCAATCAACAATCCGCCAAAAGTCGCAGCAATGAGTCCTTGTAGTATTTTCATTTTGTCCCCCTTTCATTAGATAGCTTGCGCAATTTGTTTTTTTGCTTGTAAAACTTGCGCCCTTGTCAATCTATCTTTTAAAACGATTGAATCCCAACCTCGCCCAAAAATCCGGCGCCCTTGATTCTCTATCGTATAGAGTCCGTTCCATTCTTTAATAGCCACAATTCTCTGGTTTTTTGTTTTTTGTAAGATAATCATTTTATTTTTTCCTTTCTTTTTTCGGTCTTTTTGGCTCGGGCTTATCCCTTGCCTTCACGCTTGCCATTATACACCAAAAAAGATTTATTGTCAAGAAAAAAATTAAAAAATCTTTTAAGTCTACGGAATAAAGGCGTTTAAGCATTCCACAAAATACAAAAAAAGACTCAAAATATCACAAAAAACACCCAAAAAAGCAAAAAAATAACCACGAATCACCAAAATTGACTCACTAAATAACAAGAATCGTTGATAATAAAGGAGCGAATCGCCCTCAACCGATTCGTTTTTCGATTCGTTTTGTCCTTGCAGGATATACCGCGCTAACGCGCGCGCGTGTTATCTCTATTTCAGGGCAAGCCTTGCAAAATCTATCCAACGCCAACCGTAAGGCGTTCTTTTTGTCGTAAGCATTTACAAGCGCCCGCCTAACCTCTGAACCGTTCAAAGCTGAAAAGCATACAAGATAGTTGTTTTTGTGGTGGGATTGTTTCTTATTTTCCATTTTGTTTTTTCTTTTTACTTTTCTTTTTTTATATCTATTTTCTTTTTGTCTTTCTTTTCCTTATACGCGGGGAAAGTATAAACTTTTTTAAGTATACGGTATAAATAAGGAAAAATCAAGCGGGATTTTGTCCAACCCACCCCCCGAAATGCGCCCCTTTCATTAGCGTTATCTAGTACATCTAGAAAATACCATTCATCACGGGCCGTTTAAGCTGTTGAGTAGATACAGTTTTCCCTACCGATTAAGGAGAGAAAACGTGATGGTAAGCAGGTTAGACTAAGTTAAGTCTTAATCTGGAAGCTCGGTCGTCCTGTAACTTCCTGTATCCTGTGTTTTCTGTGTACGCTAGATGCCTTACCACTTACCTTGTGTTATTCGCACTACGCAAGCCTCTGGGGCACAGGTTGCACAACGGCGGTCTTTTTAATTACACCAAAGGTCCTTACCATCAGATTGTCTTTGGCCTCTCTTTTGGAGAGTCGAGGACTAAGCAAGTTGGCGACCTATTTGAACAAGTAGAGGATTTCAACCCTCACTTCTCCGTGGATATGGAAGTTATTTATGCTTCCCCACGCTTGCTGTCCCACTCCGAGCTTTCGCTTCTTGTTCTGGATTGGACCGCCATTGGTTGTATGATAAATGATTTCTGATAGGATGTCAATAGATTTTTTCTGTTGACTTTATTTTTTTTTGATATTATACTTATAAGTGGACCGCGACAGGGTGGCTTATTATTTTTTATCACCCTGTCTTTTATTTATAAGGAGAAGCTATGAGCAACGAACCAAAAAGGATGTTTAAAAGGGTCAATGTCTTAGGGTTAGATTTTTATGTTGATTGGTTAGATGTGGATGGCGTTTGTGAACGGATTATCTCTGTAAAAGATGTTCACGGTGGACGTACATTTGTCTATACAGAGCTGAAAAAGGACGGAGTTCCGGTTGAGGACTTATTCTTGGAAGCCTGTGGAATTAAAAAGAAATCTGAGAAAGAAGAAAAAGTTGAAGTCGCACCTGCGGCTCTGGAAACAGAACAACCAAAGGAAGAACTGAATGACGAAAAAGGAAAAAAGAGCACTAGAAGAAGTAAAAAATAGTGCAACCGTTGTCTATGAAATAGGCAGTACTGTAAAAAATGGGGTGGACTTTATAGGGGACTTTTATCTATTCAACCCCAAAGAATTACAATTCTTGGAAGAATTTGCTAAGGACCTAAATCCTGTTAGGGCCTGTCGTGATATTGGGTATAAAGACCCCGAACAAGCAGCTGAACGATTACTTAAAATAGAAGCTATTAAGGTTGAATGTAAAGCTATCTATGATGCAAGGTTCAAGGCCTTGAGAATGACCCAAGAGCAAGCCGCTGCTAAGCATATTAGCCTGATGCAGAAGATAGAACAGGACTATGATAGCTCTGATAGCGAAACAAAAGCTAAGTTTGCTAACGCTTTGTCCAGATTTAGTGGCGATTATCTAAGGGCCGCTGGATTATTTGGCAAAGAAAACAAACAAGCACCGAATGTCGTAATCAATTTGAATATTGCCGACAAAGATAAGGGGGTCGTAATAGATGGCCACGCCGAGTAATGGATATTCACTAGATTATAATGCGTCAAAAACAGGAAAAAAGTTCCACGCCAGCAAAGCCTTTGTAAGGGGCGTTATGGGATGTGTCGGAAGCGGCAAGAGCGTGATGTGCTGTATGGAAATATTTAATAAAGCTATCTCTGCTATGCCCTGTAAAGATGGAATCCGTAGGTCAAGATGGCTCGTTGTTCGTAATACAACCCCACAATTGGAAACGACAACAATTAAAACTTGGCTTTCTTGGTTCCCAGAACACGTTTTTGGTAAGATGAACCTTAAACCACCCATAAATCACCAAATAAAATTTAATGACGTGGAGTTAGAGGTGATATTTTTGGCATTAGACCGCCCAGAAGACGTAAAAAAGTTGTTGTCTTTGGAATGTACCGGGATTTGGTTTAACGAAGCCAGGGAAATTTTGAAAGAAATTGTGGATGCCGGGACAATGCGTGTGGGTCGGTACCCGAGTAAAAAGGATAAACCAGATGATGTTCCTGCTGAACAGTTCCCGAGCTGGTATGGGGTGATTATGGATACGAACCCTCCAGACGATACGCATTGGTGGTATAAGTGCGCTGAAGAAGATGAATGGACAAGAAATGAATTTGGAGTGCTGGTTCCTAAAGACCAATTTCCAGAGAATATGAGATGGGAGTTTTGGCAACAACCAAGCGGATTATCCCCCGATGCCGAGAATATTGAGAACCTTCCAAGAGGATATTATGAACGTATTTCTTCTGGTAAGGACAAAGAGTGGATAAATGTGTATGTCCACGGGCATTATGGGTTTATTCAGGACGGACAACCGGTATATGTCCACGAATGGAACGATAACTTGCACGTCAAAGAGAATATTCCACTTAATCCATACCTTCCTGTTTATATCGGACTGGACTTCGGGCTTACTCCTTGCGCTATTTTCGGTCAAAGAGATAAAAGGTTATCGTGGAACGTATTAAAAGAGCTGATAACAGATGATATGTCCGTCAGACAGTTTGCCAAGCTATTGAAAGCAACCATATTAGAGTTCTGCCCGAAGAATGACGTGTATATCTATGGAGACCCATCTGGCGCTTTTAGAAAAGATAGTGATGCCGATACCTCGTTCCAGATATTAAGAAGCGAAGGATTGTTTGCAAGACCGGCGCCTACTAATAATATAGTGCCAAGATTAGAAGCAGTGCGTGGGCCACTCAAAAGATTGGTGGACGGAAAACCGGCGTTTAACTTGGACAAGAATTGTAATGTGCTTCGCAAAGGATTTAATGGCGGATATAAATATAAGATTGTATCTTATTCCGGGGAAGCAAGACTTGCAATGGAACCAGATAAAAACCAATACTCACACCCACACGATGCTTTACAATATATGATGATGGGTGGTGGGGAATATAAGGTTGTCCGAGGGCAAACGGGCAACACGTTCAAAACTTATCAGGCCAACACAAACTGGAAGGTGTTTTAATGGAACTATACTTTTGTTTTTGTAATGGGAAAAGAAGCTGGGCTAGGATATTCAAGAAAGGGTATCAACACGTCTTTGTTGCTATTAAATATGGAGAGGTTTTTGTGATACTAGAGGACAGCTTCCAAGGGTTCTTTCCAAATATGCTTTTGGCGGAAGATTTTTTTCGCTTTACAAATCTGAATAAATGTTCTATACTAAAATTAGTTCAGAACGAACACGCCAAGAAAAAGTTTGGCATTTGGTATTGGGCTCCAACTTGTGTGAATTTTTGCAAGACAGTTGGAAACTTAAGAACAAAAGCACAAACTCCTTGGCAATTGTACAAACACTTATTAAAGATAGGGGCAAAACGATGGGTGGCTACACAAGACAAATAACAGGGCAGCAAGCAGCGAAGAAAGCAGAAGCCGCTGCGGCAGAACAACAAAAGCAAATGGAAAAAGAAAGAGCAGCTGCACAAGCAGAAGCTGAAGAATTGGCTCAAGAACAATCAAGAAAGTTCCGTGGCAAACAACGCCGTGGTATCCGTTCTTTGGTTGAAACATCAGAATATGGCGATTTAGGCTAGGAGGTTACTATGGGATTTAAAAAAGCAATAAAAAAGGCGGTGAAGCAAGTTACTGGTGGCGTAAAGAAATTTGTAAGCGACCCATTAAGCAAAGAAGGGTTGGAAGCTGGGGCAGGAATTGCGTTAGCACCAGCAACTGGGGGTGCTTCTTTGGCGGCAACAGCTGATGCAGGTCGTAGAGTTCAGAACCAAATGGAAAGCGAAGAAAGAGCCGCACAACAACAAGCAGATTTGGTGGCCGAAAATACTCGCCAATATGGTTGGGGAAGTATGGCAGAGGTTGTAGAAGCTCGTAGGAAGAAACAAAAACAGCTTGAAGAACGAGGAGAAGGACAAGCAACTGGACTAGCTAGCTTAATTGGAAAAGGCAAGACTTTAGGTTAGGAGGTTTCTATGGGAATGGCAGGAATGAGAATGGAAAAGGACGAAAACGGTAACACAAGAATGATGAAAAAAGACCAGCTTGAAGCATCTGGGCACGAAACCATTAAATCATATTTAGAAGCAAGAAAGAAAAAACAGGCAGAGTTAGAAGAACGAAAAGAAAGTGGTAACTCAGCATCTCTGCTTGGCAATAGACAAACACTTGGTTAGGAGATAAAATGAACGCAGAAGATATTATAAAAAGATTTGAGAAAAGTGTGTCGTATCGGCAGAACTGGGAAAACCTTTATTCTTCTGCCTATGAACATTTTATGCCACAACGGTCAAAGAATTTCAAAGATAGCAACACAGATGGGCAAAACAACGATGGTGCAGACACGGTATTTGACTCAACACCGTTAGATTCTCTGAATAAGTTTGTTTCAAAGCTGCAAACAAGCCTTGTTCCTGCTCAAAAGAACTGGGTAAAACTAAAAGTAGGCTCTTCTATTGAAGATAATCGCGAAGAATTGCAAGCCGTGCTTGACAAAATCACAGATGTTTTCTTTTCTGCTATCAGAAACTCTAACTTTGACGTGGAAGCATCAGAATCTTTCTATGATTTAGCGGTTGGAACGGCGTGTTTGATGATGCAAGAAGGGGATGTGCTTAATCCATTCAAGTTTAAGACCGTTCCTTTGTCAGAATTGTACCTAGAAAAGGTTGGAAACGGGCAATATAACAGCATATTCCGTAAGCATAGAGTAATTCCTATGTTTGCTGAAAAGGTTTGGCCTGATGCAAAAGTTAATAAAGACTTACTATCTGACGAAAAAGAAGAAGATTTTGTTGAAGCTGTAATTCAAGAGAAAGAAGGGTGGAAATACTACGTTGTATGTAGCAAGGACAAGTCTTTGGTGGTACAAAGAACACTCAGGTACAATCCATTTATTGTGTTCCGTTGGTCTGTAATGCCGGGAGAAGTGTATGGACGTGGGCCGGTGCTGTTTGCTCTGCCAGATGCCAAGTCTTTGAACAAAACAAAAGAGCTTATTTTGAAGAATGCCTCTATCGCTGTGTCAGGGGTGTGGACAGCAGAAGATGATGGCATTGTCAATACAAATAACATACAAATTAAACCAGGTGCGATTATTTCTGTGACTTCAAATGGTGGCGCAAGCCGTGCTGCATCCCTGCAAGCGTTGCAAACCGGTACAAACTTTAACGTTGGGGATATGGTAATCAGCGACTTACGTCAAAGTATTTCCAATATTATGTTTGCCAACCCATTGGGGCCAGTTGACCAAGCGGTTAAAACGGCCACAGAAATTGAATATCGTCAGAAACAGTATGCTGATGAGGTTGGTGCGCCATTTGGACGGCTAGAAAGCGAGTTTATCAAGCCAATTATCCAGACAGGGTTGCTGATTTTGGACAGCTTAGGCAAGATTGACATCAAAGATTTCCGCGTGAATGAGGAACAAATAGCCGTTGACTATGCTTCCCCGTTGTCAATTACACAAAACACAGAAGATGTGAACAAGTTGATTAAGTTTATGGAAGTTATCAATGGAATTTTTGGGCCACAGATAGCCGCTGCTTTATTGAATGTTGAAGTTATCCCAACACTAGCTACAAAGATGGGCATTGACCTCAACAATATTAAGACCGCTGATGAAATTAAACAATTACAAGAACAAGCTCAAACTGCGATGTTGCAACAAATAGGAGGTGCAGATGGTGGCGTTCAACAAGGACCAACAGGTTAAACTTAAAACTGTATTTAGGACTGAAGTGGGGAAATCCTTGCTTGAGGACTTCAAAAAGATAATTGTCAATGCCGACAATTATCCGGCAAATGCGACTGACGGTGTGTTATTCGCTATGCTGGCTAGCAGAACAGAGGGGGAAATCTCTCTATTAAAACAACTTATTAAGATTGGAGAATCAAATGACTGAAACCACCGAAACTACAACCGTGGATACGGCAGTTGATGGGGCACAACCAGCCGATGCTGTTGCTATGTCCAGTCAACAACATCAAACTTATGACGATGGATTGGACGAATTCCGTCACGAAAACGGAAAAATCTTTGGAAAGTTTAATGACGCAAAAAGCGGATTAGAGGCTTACAGAGAATTGCAAAAAGAATACACAAAAGCACGTCAAGAAAACAAACCGGCGCCTGAAAAGTATGAGTTTGTCCTTGATGATGATGTGAAAGACAAGTTCTCTATTGACGAGAACTCTAAAGACTATCAAACGTTTGTCCCGTTGATGAAAGAGCTTAATTTGTCACAAGAAAAGGCAAACAAACTCATCAATGAGTATGCAAGAATGAAGATTGCGGAGGAAGAAGGTGTTGATTTTGATGCCGAAATGAACAAGATTGGTGGTGTAAATGGGCCAATCGTTCAGGGATTGGTAACATTTGCCGAGAAAAACCTAGACCAAGATGGTATTGACTGGCTTTCCAGCAAGGTACGCACGGCCGAGGACGCTCAATATATGGATGCACTGATTAAAAAGGCTCGTGGTGCTAACGTTTCTATTCCTGAAATGTCTATTGAGAGTACTGCCGATGCTAAAAAGACAGCACAAGAATATGCAGATGAAGCGTTTGATTATCAAAAGCAACACGCTCGTACCATCGGCTATGACAAAGGGCAACAAGAACACTATATGCGCTTGATGGAATTGGCTGCTGGCAAAAAATAGTGTTGACAATTCAATATTTATGTTCTAAAATATAAGTATCAAGTTATAAGGATAAGCGTTAGCCCCTTAATAATACGATTGCTTTAAGGCTTAAAGAAAGTCTAGAACAGCCCCCGAGTGGATAACTGGTCGCCAAGAGTGTCCCGTTATCAATTCGGGGCGTATTATTAAACTAAACGAAAGGTAAAACTAAAATGGCAACTCAATTGTCAAACAACCTGATTACGATTTTTGACTCCGAAGTCAAACATATCTATCAGTCCGAAGGTTTTACGTTAGATGGAACAGTTCGTAAAAAGACTGGCAACGCCAAAACCTTCAAATTCCCTGTGTATGGAAGTCTGCGTGCTGAAGAACACGTACCTGGACAGGATGCTTTAATCCAAAATGCTACACAACGTCAAGCTACTGTGATTGCACAAGACCGCCGTGTTGTGTCCGCTACGGATAAATTTGAAAACTTACAAGTCAACTATGATGACCGTCAAGAAGCTGCTCGTGCTCAAGCAATGGCTATGGGCCGTGACAGTGACCAGATGATTATTGATGCTTTGGCTGCTTCTACAACCACGAAAGCGATTACAGAAGCCAGCACAGCCAGCTTGACATTGGCTAAATTAAAATCCGCCGTTGAATATATGGAAAAGGATGAAATTGATTTAGGTCAATGTACATTCTTGGGCTCCTACAAAGAAAAACAAGCTTTGTTGGATGAAATCAAAGCTACATCTGCTGACTACGTTTCTTCTCGTCCTTTGGAAACCGGCAACTTTGACGGCTTCTTGGGCATTGGGAAGTTTATCTGGATTGGTGAACGCCCTGAAGGCGGGTTGCCTGTTTCTTCCAGCAAACGTAAAAACTTCTTGTGGCATCACGATGCTGTCGGTTTGGGCGAAGTGTTGAACGTTCAAACTCGTACAGACTGGGACCCCAAATCTGGTTCCGACTTGGTGCAATCCTACTATTCCGCTGGTGCTGGGGAAATTGACCCGACCGGAATCGTAAGCATTGAATGTTATACAAGCTAAGGAGGTGAACTATGGCATTTTCAAGAGCTGGTTTACAGATTGTGAAAGATAACTTTGGTGGAAAAACCAAGGTTTGGAGTTATACCTCTGATGACAACTATGCCGCTTCAAACTACTTTGACCCGGTTATTGATGTGTTGGCTGTTGGCGACTTAATTCTCGCCGGCAAAAAGTCTTCCACACAAACGGTTGACATCTTGTTGGTAACATCTACCACAACACACGTTACAGTCACCAAAACGGCTGCTTCGTAAAACCTAGGGGAGAGGGTAATTTCTCTCTCCCCATTTTATAAATAGGAGAATGATTATGGCAAATACTGCTGTTGATTTATGTTCTAAAGCGTTATTATTAGTCGGTGCAAACGCTATTCAGTCCTTTGATGATGGAAGTAGAGAATCAGATGTTTGTTCTTCTATTTATGAAACTGTAAGAGATACACTGCTGACAAATCGGCTGTGGTCTTTTAGTATTGAACAGCTTGATTTGGCACAATTAAATGAAACGCCGCTTCGGAATTGGAAGTATGTGTATTCTTTGCCTAAAGATATTCTAAGAATTAGACAGGTTGATGGCTCAAAGTCTTTTGATATTATGGGACTGAAGTTATATTCAAACTCACAAAAGGTTTCTGTTGACTGTCAGAAGGCCGTTGATGTTGATGAAATGCCACCGTATTTCCAGACGGCATTGATTTCAGAGCTTGCTTCTAAGTTAGCCGTATCGTTGTTAGGAGACACAAGCAAATACAATTTGTTTGTTCAGATGGCACAAAGAGATTTAATAAATGCTCGGTTAGCAGATGCACAAAACAAACCGAACGTTACATTTGGAGAAGATTCTTTCTGGATTACAGTAGCGAGGACATAGCCAATGCCATTGAAAATCATACAAACAACGATGAGTTCTGGTGAGGTTTCTGAAACAGCTGCATCTCGTATTGATTTGGAGTTGTTTAATAAATCTTTGAAACTTGCTAGAAATGTTTATGTCAACTGGACAGGAAACGTTACAAAACGTGAAGGTAGTCAGATGATAGCACAAGATGACGATGTGCTTCGCATTGAGGGATTTATGTTTAATGGCGACCAGAAATATCTGCTTGCCTTTAAAACAGATGCTATTGAGGTGTATTACGATGGGGCAAAGATTGCGACCGTGGCTACAACGATGACGGAAACCCAGATTAAGGAATTTAAATACACCCAGAGCGGTGACACTTTTATTATTTTCCACACCGCTTTTACTCCAAGAAAGCTAGTAAGACAAGCACATACAACCTGGACAATATCCGACATTACGTTTAAAAATATTCCTTACTATGCTTTTGGCGCAATTACAACATCTGCACCTAATGCAAGTCTGACTTATTCCCTTACAAGAGGCAATACAAAGATAACACTTGGAACCGGTGTTGCTGATTCTAGCTGGGTTGGACAAAAGATTTATCTTGACAAAGGTGGTGCACTAGAAGTCTATAAATATACTTCTTCAACCGTTGTATGGGCAAGATGGAAAGTAGAACCACCTGATAGCGCTATGGTTCCATCTGGTGAGTGGGAACTTGATAAAGGCTATGAGCAAGTTATGAGTGCTTCAAAGGGCTACCCGTCCTGTGGGTGTTTTGGAAAGTCAAGATTATTTATGGGAGGTATTAGAGATTTCCCACAATGTATCTTGGCTTCCAACGTTGATGATTACTTTAATTTTGATGTTGGTACTGGCTTGGCAGATGAAGGAATTATGTACATCCTTGATACGTTTAGCCCAATTAAATCAATGAAGTTTAACCAAACATTGTTGGTATTTACTACGGATACAGAGCACTTTTTGAACTACAATAATACGGGCGTTATTACTCCAGAAACATTTAATATGTCTTTGGCCTCAAAACACGGGTCTTCTTGCGAACCTATTGACCTAGATGGAGTGACTATCTTCTCAGAAAAGAGCGGACATATCCTACGTTCCTTTATCTATGATGATAATATGCGGAACTATAATGCAGAAAACGTGTCGGTGTTGGCCCCACACTTGATTAAAGGTGTAATTAAAATGGCAACACGGCAAAGCTATGACAAGAACCCGAATAACCTTGCATACATTCTGAATGCCGATGGTACAATTACGCTATTTAACCTATTGAGAGAGCAGAACCTAAGAGCTTTCTCTCGGTGCGAAACACAAGGTTCCTATGCAGATTTGTGCAGCGTTGGCGATAACGTGTTCTGTTTGTGCGACAGAGATATTAACGGTACAAAAAAACGCTTTATTGAACGCTTTGATACAGACTATCAACTAGACTGCGCCATTAAAAAGACATCTGTTGACAATGAAACGGACTGGACTGGATTCTCGGTGTTTGAAGGAATGGAAATGGATGTAATGGGTGACGATGTGTTCTATTCTGGAAAGTATGCAGTTGAAAACGGTGAGATGACAGGTGTATCTGGGCTTGAAGGTGTGCAACCAGATGTGCTAGGAACAGGCGATGGTTTTAAAAAAATAGAAGTTGGGTTTGGGTTCTTGCCAGAGATTACAACGGTTGGGTTGGAATACGAGAGCAACGCAGGCGTTTCCTTTGGAAAGATAAAGAGATTAGTGTACTTCAATGCGAAAGTTGTTGATACACTAGGCATAAACATCACATACAATGGCCAGAAATACAAGATAAATTACCTAGAGTTTGGGCCAGATACGCTGAACAATAAATTAAATCTTGAAACTGGCTTCAAAAAGGTGTATGCTGGTGGGTATGGAGATATATTAGAAATAACCGTCACACAAGATTTTCCGACTAAGTTTAATCTTGTTGGCTTTGAAGTAGGAGTAGAATAATGGGTGACCCAGTAACAGCAGGAGTTGTAGCAGGCGGTGCAATGGCTACTCAAGCATATCTAGGCGGTAGGCAAGCAAGAAGCCAAGCAAAAATACAAGCTGCGCAAATGGCAACAGAACAAAAGGCGATTGAAACAAATGCAGCAATAGAACAAGCAGAACGAATGAATAAACTAAAGTCTATTCTTGCTGAACAAAATGCGTTGTTTGCGATGAGTGGACAAACCGCCGGTGTTGGTTCTGCTGCTGCCATACAGGCTGGAAGCATCTCTAATGCGGCTAGAGAACAACGCATTGCTAATATGCAGAAGGATGTTGCTACATCTGCGCTTGATTATAATATCTGGTCAGCAAAGAAAACAGCACATCTTGCTATGGGCACATCTTTCTTGTCAACTGGGCTTAATGCGGCATCTCGTATAGGAGAGGCTTATGTTATGAACTCGTTTAAATCTGGGGGTGAATAATGGTTGGAATACCTCGTTTTGATGCGCAAATAGGAAGAATATCTGTCCCGACAATGCAGAACTTTCAGCAGGAACAGAACGAACAGATTTATAAGGCAGTTGCTGGTGTGGCTAATACGACAGCAAAAATTGCTGAAGATTTGTATTCTGCACAAAAGATTCACGAAGCAACAGTAGAAGGAGGAAAGGCGACAAAAGAAACAGACTTGTCACAACTTCCAACGCCATTAACAAAAGCTCAAGAAGCATATAACAATTCAGCGATAGCGTCTTTCTATTCAGACTTTTCTGTTGACGCAGAAAGAAAAATAAACGTTTCTGCTTTCAACAATGAAGACAACCCGGCTCAGTTTTTGGTTGAAACAGACGCTTATATCAATGGAATAGCAAAGAACATACCGGACCATCTTCGCAAGCAGGTATTGCGTCCAATACAAATGGTGCGTGAAGCAAAGTATGATACACTGTTAAAGCATAAAACGGAAAGGAATAGAAGCGGCTCTATTGAAACATTTAAATTCAATATGTGGCGCAAAAGAAAAAATGCCAATTTGATAGCGAGTGATGCAGACCTTGATAATTATCTCGCAGATGCAGAAGCAACAGCGGCGACATTCTTGTCAATTGGAGGAAGGTCTGAAGATGCTATGAAGTATCTTAACGATTCTTATGAAGACGGATTAAACAGATACTTGTCACAATACTATATGAAAGAAAAAATAAGCCCAACAGAATTTAAGAACTTCTACAAAGACATTCAGCTTGGGAAGACAGGCATACGAGCTCTTGATATGATGCCGCCAGAACGGAGAATAAGTATTGGGTTAAAGGCTTTTGATGATTTAAATAAGAGCGAAAATATATTATCAGAAAAGAACTTTACAATGACCTCAAACAAAGAGGCGGAAATGAATCTTAATTATTTGAGCAAACGGAGTGATGAGGAATTTTCTTATGAAAACCCGGCATACGGGGTTGGTTATGTAAATCAAAACATAATAGCCGCTCAAAAAAACATCCAAAATGGGACGCAAACAATTTCAAAGATTGGCAATATTGATTCTGTAACAGAAGATGCAAAGTATGGGCGTATCAGCTTTGATGACCTAATTGAACTAAAAAAGATTGGTTCTGTTGGAGATGAGGATTTTTTACAACTCTCTGAGATTGTTTTGGGTTATAAATCAAAGAATAGGAAACTTCCGGAATTTACTGCGGCAAGGAACCTTATTATAAGTTCGAACCCAAACAAAGAAGATGAATATGGGCAAATAATTGCCACAAATGAAAAGCAGGCGTTTCTATTAAAAAAGCTAGACAGGTTCGCGGACCAAAGAGAGCTTTCTGGCGTTGAGATAACAGAATATGTCAACTCAATCATATCTGAGGCAAACAATTCTTTTAAAGGTGAATCTGCCTATAAAGACAACTTTACACGAGATAAGTTTTATAGTATGTTTTCTGTAAAATATGAAGACATAAACTCAATTGCGTCAAAATATATTATTGGAAATCAAATAAGCAAGAGCAAGATAAAAAAGGCCGTGATTGAAAAATATAAAGTGTCTAGCTCTAAAGCTAATGCGTTATTGTCTTATTGGCTTAACTTAAGAAAACTGGAGGGCAAATAATGGAAGAAGAAAATTTGGGCACAACAATAATTGATTCTAACTTTGATGACCCAAATGAAGATTATGGGTTCGTTGTTGAAGATTGGGACGAGGATGAAGAAGAAGAAAAAATGGAAATCCCAAATACTGTGTTTGACCTAAAAACACCAACAGACTTCTTTAACAAAGAAAGAAGCGATTTTGGACTTTCCATTATGTCTGGAATTGCACAATACGGGGTTAAACCAATTGTTGATGCGGTAACATATTTGGGATATGGCGCAACAAATCTTGCCTTGAAAGGAAGTTTTGAAACTCCGATGGCAAAAGAAATGGAAGAAGATGTTACAATCCTTCCCAAAAGTCTTGTGAATTATGAGCCAGAAACAACAGCAGGAAAAATGGTGAAACCAATTGCTGGCGCCGCATACGGTATGGCTGCAACAACAGCAGCTCTTGGTGCGGCTGGTTTAACAGGAAAAGCAGGAGTTATAACAAATGCAACATTAAAAGGAATAACAAAGTCAAAGGAAGGATTGGCTGTTGGAAAAATCCTTGCCCCTCTTATAAATGGTATTGCTGCGAACGGTCTTACATTTTGGGAAGACGAGGGTAATCTTTCAAATATGCTACAACCACACATTAAAAACCCAACAATAAAGGCCATTGTTGATTATATGGCAATAAAAGAAGATGACACCCTTGCTGAGCGTGTTATGAAACAATCCTTAGAAGGTGGATTTACAGCCGCGGTTGCTGCTGGGATTGGAAAAATTTTTAAAGGATTAAAAAGTGGATATAAATACATAAAAGGGAAAAAGGCAATAAATGCACAGAATGCCGATGATTTAGCTAAAGAACTTTATAAGCCTGTTGTTGAAGAAGCCGCTTCCCCAGAAAAGATTGCAGAATCTGTTGCAGAAGGGAAGATGATAGAGCCAAGAAAAGAGACAATTGGGGCGGCGGAACAAACAACAAAAATCCAACCAAATGTTTTAACACAGCCTGGTACAGATGATGTTGCAAAAGAGGTTGTTAAGGAAATAAATCAAGCAAAAAAAGAGCTTGGAATTGAACCAATATCAATACCTCGTAATCCGAAAAAGATTGATATGCAAGAAGCAAAAAACAGAGTGGCTATGGAACTCATTGGAGATATTGATATAGACAATCCAGAAGACCTAAAGCGGCTACAAACATTTGTAGAGAACTCACAAAATATGGTTGAAAAAACGGCAGGGCAATTAAAGGCTCAAAGAGATACATTTGTTGGCGGCTGGATGAAATTGAAAGAAGCAAAGAAAAACGCAGAAATGGCTGGTACAGTTTTATCTGATGCAGAAAAAACAGAGGCATTTGTGGACTTTATGTCAAAGAACGCAAGAGCCGCTGGCATTGTTCAAGATGGGCTAAATGAAGGTGCAAAAGCGATGAACCTGTCTAGCAAAGATACCATTCACAAAGCTAACAAATCGATTCTAGAATCTCTTGAAAACAATCTTGATGAAATAGCAACGCCACAACTTTTCGATATTATGGAATCTGCAAGAACGGAAGCAGAACTAATATCTAAAGTGAATGCGTTTTTGGGTAACGCTTCAGAGGCAGTAACAAAGAAAGGCTTTGACGCAAAAAAACTTGTTGCACTAGAACAAGCTGGGTTGATGACTGCACCAGACACACTAATACGGAATGTTTATACATCACTTGAAAACCTTACCTTGGGTGTTGCTGATGATGTTTCTGAATCTTTAGTTAACCTAATAAGTGGAGAAGCTGTGCGCAATGGTGCGGATGCTCGTGAATTTATTGATATTTACAGCAAGGGAGCCGCTTATGTTAACTTCTTGAAAGATTCTGCTGAGTGGGGATTATATCAGGCTCGTAGAGGGGTTGATGCGGCATCTAAAAGTTTGAAGTCTGGGAAATTCGTTCCGAGCTCTTTGCCAAAAAAACTTTCGCCATCTACAAAATATAGACAATCTTTGCCATCACAACTTACAACAAACCTTCCAACAGAAGTTGGGCTAACATTTAGCAACGACAGTAACCTTGGAAAGATGGCAAATGGGTATATTAAAATGAGTGGCGTTGGTATTTCTGAAACAACAGATAGCTTTTTTGATGCGGCATTTTTCCGTGGTGCCGCAGCACAGAGAGCTAACTCTCAGGCTAGACGGCTTAAAAATATGTATCATCTGACAGACGAACAAACTACAAATATCGCAAAAACGATGCTTGATAATATAACAAATCTTGATACAACAAGAAGGGCTTATGATGTCGCAGAAATAAACGAAGCAATTATGGCCGGAATTGAGAAGGCAGTTTCTAAAAAAGCATCCAATGACGCGGCTATAATGACGTTCAGAGCTGGACAAGGGAAACTTACAAAAGGCCTGACAGAGGCTATTAACAAAATTCCAGGATTAAAAATAGTGACGCCTTTTGTTAAAACTGGCTCTACGATTGTTTTTGATAGATTTGTTTATGATAGAACTCCGTATGGACTTTTATATGAGGGAGGAAAGAGCATTCTTGGTATGCTTTCTCCAAACATAAAATCTCAATTAACAAATCCTGCGCTTAGAAATAAGTTTTTGGCAAAGCAGGCCGTTGGGGCAAGCCTTTTAACTTATGGCGCTGTGCTCTATTCTCAGGGGAAAATAACCGGAGATTATTCTTCTGACCCAGAAATTAGAAAGCAGCAAATTGCCTCTGGGTGGCAACCAAACTCTTGGGTTGATAAAAAAGAAGATGGAACGGTAACATTTACATCGTTAAATAACTTTGGCGTTTTGTCTTTGCTTTTAAAATACCCAGCAAAGATTGCAGGATATTATAATGATGCGATGAGAAAAACAGCAGAGCAAGAAAAAATAGACGAGATGGAAACGAGCTTTTTGTCAAACTGTTTTGGGATGTCTCTTGCGTTGGGCTCCGCGATTGCAGATGAATCTGTATTAAGGAACATTTCTAGTATGTTTGAGAAGATGCGTCTTGGTTTTAGAGATGAAAACGACAAGAAAAACTTTTTTATAAATGCAATGACAAATCCAGCAAAGAACATTGTGCCAAGAATATTTAGACAAATCTTTGCAAATAAGAACTATGAAGAAGTTATACAAAACAACATTGAAAGTCTTTCAAAAACATTTGAAGGATTGCCAGTGAAACGTGATGCAATCGGGAACCCAATAGACAGGGCAGACTTTGTAAAGGGAATGGTGATGGGTCTTTCTGTTAAGAAAATAACGCCTGAAAAAAGGTATCTCGCTGTTATGGCAAAAAATGAGCTTACTTTCCCAGACGTTCAAAGCATAGAATTTCCGACAAAAGGGCATTCTGTTCGTTTGGACGAATATACGAAAAATGCTGTTAGAAAAAAGATTGGGGAGCTTGGAGCAGACAAACTATTCGCCGATATTGTTTCTGACATTCCAAAGGAATTGCCTATTGGCGAAAGAGATTTTTATCAAAAACAGATTGACAGAACATACAATATGTTAAAAAAACAAGCACTTATGGAGCTTTTATTGGAAAACAACGATATTGGAGAAAACTACGAACAACGTCTTGACTTTGATATGAACCAGAAGTATAATATAGACAAGCCAGTTTCGCCAATACCTAGCTTGGCAGACTTTTAAGGAGAACAAAAATGACAGATACGCATATTAAAATTAAACCAGTAACACCAAGGGTACAATATACAGCCAATGGTTCTACAACGGTATTTCCATATAGCTTTGCTATCTTTGATGAATCTGATATGGTTGTGTATGTTGATGATGAGATAATTGAATCTGGCTATACAGTATCTGGCGCAGGGCAAACAGATGGTGGAAACGTAACATTTGATTCTGCCCCTGTTGATGGAACAATTATTACACTGCTACGGAATGTTCCTATTGAACGTATGACAGACTTCCAAGAAGGCGGTACCTTCCGTCCAAAGAACATCAATGATGAGTTTGATAGACAAACAGCGTTTGCTCAACAAGTACAAGAAGCTTTGACAAGATGTGTTAAGGTTGACCCAACAAGTTCTACAAACCCTGAAGATGTTATTCCTAAGGTTGAAGCACTGTATGATGATATTGATAATCTTGATGCTATCGCGGATGATTTAGCAAACATTGATACAGTGGCATCAAATGTTTCTGATGTTGGTACTTGTGCGGCTAATATGGAAGATATACAAGCTGCGCCAGGAGCTGCTACAAGTGCAGGTAATTCTGCGATTTCTGCAGCTGCTAGTGCGACTGCAGCAGCCATTAGTGCCGCAGGAACGCATTTTAAACTATTCCATCACGATTGGTTTGATTATGAATTAGATGATATGGCTTGGTTAAGAGCTGACACATTTAGTTGGCAAGATGGAACTGTGTATTCTGATGCATATAATCACTTAGTAGATGATGCCACAAATGGAACGTCAGAAACAGAAACTATTGCAGGACATACGATTACTTATACATTAGCGGAAGATGGACATAAGATTGTTCAAGCGGCTAATGTGAGCGAAGTAGAAGGCTTGTATAGTGATACTGGCGTTGCTTGGTATTATATCTTAGACTTGGTAAACCATAAGTTTAAGTTACCGAGAACAAAATATGGATTCGCCGGTTTAAGAGATACGGTTGGTAAATATGTTCCAGAGAGTTTGCCTAACATTAAAGGAGATTTTAGATTTTGTGATGACAACGATACAACAGCTGGCGTAAGAGTAGCTAGCGCAAGCGGTTGTTTTTATGGACAATCTTCAACACAAAAAGTTTGCAGTATGAGCGGAACATCCAACCAAGATGTTTCTTCTACTGTTTATAAAGATGCATCCCTTTCATCTCCAACATATCAAGACAACGCACCAGTTCAACAGCGTGCTACTGAGATGTATCTCTACTTCTATGTAGGACAGTTCTCACAATCAGCTACAGAGCAGACAGCTGGGTTGAATGCTAGTTTGTTTAATGGTAAGGTGGATTTAGATGCAGGTAATATAAATGCAACAGGAAAATACAACATACTTACATACGCTTTAGCAAATCTTCAAGAATCAGATTCTTCAAAACTTGGGTATTTGTTTGAATTTATTGGAGAAAACCTTACAATAGCAGCGCCATCTGGTGGTAAGTGGATGATTTTGAATTGCTACTACATAAACAACAGTACTGCGGTAATGTACAGATACTTAGATGATGCTTATATGCCAGGAAACATTGTTTCTGGTGGTACACAGATATTAAGAGCAAAAAGTGGTTGTCAATCTGCGGTTACTTTAATTAGGGTTGAATAGGAGGAAAAATGAAAGTATTTTCTAAAGTCATTGATGAAGAAACAAAGTTGCTTGACTGTATTGCTTGTGGAGATGTTCCGCCAGAAGGATATAGCGAATTAGAACGAGAACTGGGGTATGATGGCAACTGGTATCTTGATGGATACGCACCAGAGCCAAGCATAGATTATCAAAACGAACAGATAAGAAAAGAACGACAAGCTCGTTTTGAATCCGAATCAGACCCAATTCGGTACGACTATGACGAAGCATTAGCTCGTGGAGAAGAAACAGCTGAACAATTAAAACAAGAATGGCTTGCCAGTAAAGACAAGATTCGTGAAGAACTACCATACATTGAAGGAGAGTCAAATGCCTCTGAAGAAGGGTAGTAGCAAACAAACTGTTGCAAAAAATATTAAAGAGCTTGTTAAGAGCGGAAGGCCACAGAAACAAGCGGTTGCAATAGCATTAAACCAAGCGAGAAAAAAATGAACAAAGCAATAGACGAGTTCCGCCAAGATAAAAATTCCTTCCTTTGTTGTATTATGGTATGTGCCACTGTCTGGTTCTTGGCGGTTTGCATTTTATTTGGACTTTATATCTATCGTTCTTTTGACAACCAAGTGTATATGTCACAAGACTTGAATGGAAACTATAATATTCAGGAGATGAATAAATGAAAGCACACCAAGAAATTCGTATGACAATACCAACGGCAGGCTCTGCACCAAGAAGTCTTGCTGCTGTTGTAAGAGCCCCCAGGGCTCCTGCCGGGCCGATAAGATTTAGTTCTTTAAAAGAGGCAATGACTTATATTAAAAAGAAACAAATAGAAGAATTACAAGATGAATATGAAGGATAACATTGTACGCTTTTGGCTTACACATCACTATCTTAGAAAGATAGGAAAGAGGTATCCTGATTTCTTTAAAGAACTTATTATGGATGTAACAGATAGCTTTTCTCAGCGTCAAGTAATGGAACATAGGTACATTATGGGAAAGAAGTTTGAGGCCATAGCTTTTGACTTAAACAGGGATGTACGTTACATATTCAGGCTACACAAACAAGTTATTGATAAACTTGTAAAACTTTAATCATAATTTTTACCATAAAATATCCTTTAGCTCTTTGCTATATTAAACATAAGCAAGGGGCGTTTTTAACTGCTTGCCCTTTGCAAGAACACTGTGGGTGTATGTAGCTGCAAAATGCGTTAATCGTACATCCACAGTAAGCAGAAAGGAGTACGAATGAATTATCCATATAACCCATATTACGGGCAACCGATGATGCAGCCCGTTCAATCTATCCAACAGGTACAGAAAAGCGCACAATTCTACACGGTAGAAAATGCTCAAGAGTTAGACGGTATTAAACCTACTCTGAATGTATTGTATGTTGGATTCAACAAGAAAGCCAAAGAGATTTACGTCAAGCAACTAACCAATGATGGTCTAATCTCTATGGAAACCTACGGACTTGCTACGGACAAAAAGCAAAAGTCTGAGTACGAAACGATACTTGAAAAGATAAACATTATAGAAAGGAGACTTGACAATGCCCAACATAATTCAAACAATGATGCAGAGAATGCTAGCGGGTCAGTTGGAACAACTACCAGAGATGCAACAAGCCAGACAAATGTTGCAGGGTAAAAGCCAGCAACAACAATGGGAAACTATCTGCAACTATGCCAGGTCTCAAAAGATTGATTTAAATCAAAAGATTTTAAGCCGGGGCGATTTGGAATCCTTAGGCTTTAAGCTCGCCAAATAAGGCTGATATTCCCCGAAAGGGTTGAGAGTTTAACTTTTTGCTAAGAAAGGAGAATTAAAATGGCAGAAGGAATGAACGGATATAGCCTCGCCGATATTGGGGCTTTAATGGGCAACGGTGCAAATGGAGAAATGAGTTGGATTTCTATCTTGTT
>Ga0265301_10000503_pt1 | contig 56635 bp, 38 predicted proteins | sample AusTroGonzalo_MG_2_FD_193488 | JGI IMG/M metagenome (GOLD analysis project Ga0265301, IMG submission 193488) | Bovine rumen microbial communities from tropical cattle in Woodstock, Queensland, Australia - Gonzalo_04 | ecosystem: Host-associated > Mammals > Digestive system > Stomach > Rumen ... | reverse complement strand
GGTGAATGAGCTCAAGGTCAAGGATGTAATCGCCTCTGAAAAGACCTGGTTCGGTGTACCAAAAAAGGTCACGTGACATTGTCTCAATACGCAATGCCACCGATGTCACATCATCGTGCAAAGTCACGGTATCACCAAATTCCATAAGGGTATCTTTGGAGATGGCAGCCAGTTGTCTCTCCCTGAAAATGCGCTGCCCGCTGACCGTCAGAGTATAGCCATCGGTCTCAATGTGGTGGTGCGTCTTGCCGCTCTTGCGAATGCAGGAGGGAAGAACCACCAACAGGACTGCGCATATCAACAGGATTTTTTTCATCTTCAGTCGTTACAGTTTGCCTTAATCCTCCTTCACAATCGGATATAGCTCGACGAACTCCCCTTGGTGGCTCTTGCCGTCATTTAGGAGTTCCGCAAACTTCTGTCCCACGGTGTCGATGTCGTGGAAGCCGGGGAGAGCCATGTTGCCGTTGAGGTCGGTGGTGGTGGGACCCGGGTGCACCGAGAAGATCTCCACCGGGATGTTGTTCTGTTGGAACTCCATGGCCATCACGCCCATCATGGCGTTCTGCGCGGCCTTGCTTGTGACGTAAGCCAGCGGATGCCAGTAGGGGCTAATCTCAGAAGGCACGGTGACGTTGACGATGCGGCCGCTGTTTTTCGCCATCAGCGGGATCATCAGCTTGGTCAGGGCAAAAGTGCCGACGAAGTTCACGTCGAGAGTCTCGCGGATGTCGGCCAATTCCGTATGCTGGCTGTCCACGCTCATGTCGCCCGAGATGCCGGCGTTGTTGATCAACAACGAAAGCTCGGGATATTGCTCGTTCAGCTCACGGGCGGCCTTTTCAACGCTGGTAAGGTCGGCCAACTCAATATTCACCCAACCGAGCACTTCAACGCCCAATGCGGTCAGTTCGCGAATTGCCTTTTCAGCGCGTTCCTGGTTGCGCGCCCCGACAATGATTCTCCAGCCGCTCAGCCCGAGATGCTTGGCAATGCCAAATCCGATGCCTTTGTTGGCACCCGTGATGAATGCTGTTTTTTCTTTCATATTTCTTGTCATTAATTTCGTTTGAAAAACGGCGGCAAAAATAGCACTTTATTCTACAATTTCTTCCCCACCAGCCTTTGCATCACCACCGCACATGAGGCGTCACCAGTGATTGACATGACCGTACGGCCCATGTCGATGATGCGGTCGATGCCGGCGGCCACAGCCACGCATTCCACAGGGATGCCGGCGGAGGCGAATACCATTGCCATCAAGGCCAAGCTGCCGCCTGGGATACCTGGCGTGCCGATGGAGGCTACGGTGGAGGCAAAGGCGATGGCCATGTACTGAGACATGGTGAGGTCGATACCGCAGCAGGTAGCCATGAATACGGAGGCCACGCCGAGATAGATGGCGACACCGTCCATGTTGATGGTCGCGCCTAGCGAAAGCACAAAGCGGCCGATGTCTTTGCTGACACCCAACTTCTCAGTGCATTGCATGGTGTAGGGTAGGGTGGCCACGGAAGAATCGCTGGAGAAGGCAAACAGCATGGCCGGCTGCATCTCCTTGAAGAATTTCAGCGGGTTGGTTCTGCCCAAAAGTCCCACCGCAGAGGCATAGACCACGCCTGCATGTACGACGAAGCAGAAATAGGCCAATGCCAAGAGTGCTGCGTAGGAGCCGAGCACCGCCGGACCGTTTTCCACCACCACGGGCGTAAGCATACAGAACACCCCGATGGGAGCCAAAGCCATGATGTACTCCAAAATCTTGCCTACCACATCGTTGAAACTGAGGGTCACCTTCCGCGCCATCTCGCCCTTTTCTCCTATATGCACCATGGCAATGCCAAAAAAGAGAGCCATCACAATGACTTGCATCATGGCCATGGAACTCACCGGCTCAAGAATGTTGTTCGGGAACATGTTCACAATCTGGTCCATCACCGACAGATGCGGCGCCTCAATCGTTTCTGCCACTGTATCCGTATTGATTTTGATGACAGGCAGTATTCCTTTCACTAAGCTTGGCACGACCAGTCCTAACGTCACCGCAAAGAGGGTGGTCACCATGAAGTAAATTAGGGCGCGGAGTCCTAATTTGCCCACTTTGGAAACGTCGTTCATCGACAAGATGCCTGCCATGATGGAGAAGAGCACCAGCGGTACCACAATGAATTTCAGCAAATTCAGGAAGATGATGCCGATGGGTTTGATGTAGGTGTTGACAAAGTCGGCCTGGTTGCGCAATAGAACGCCGGCTATCACCGCCAACACAAGGGCGATGCCGATTTGAGCGGTTAAGGAGGGCTTTTTCATTTGGCAGAAAGTAAAACTTAGATGATGACCTTCTCGAAGTCTGATGCGGGATGCTTGCAGATGGGACAGATGAAGTCCTCAGGAAGTTCCTCTCCCTCATACTCATAACCGCAGATGACGCAGCGCCAGACGGTTTTGCCCTCTTGGGTTTGTCCGACTGCTTGGGGCTTCGGCTTGATATGCTCCTGATAGTAATTATAGGTGGCCGATGGCGCGTCGGAGAGCGTTTCCATCTCGGTGACGCGACCGATGAAAAGGATATGCGTGCCCAAATCGATGGTTTGTTCTACATCGACCGAAAAGTAGGTGTTTGTGCCGCGAGTGATCGCCAACGTGCCATTGCTGAGACGGCGACAGTCGGTGAAGTCGGCGAACTTATCGACCGTGCGCCCGCTTTGGAAACCAAAATGCTTGAACAGTTCGAAATCGGCCTCCTCGCTGATGATAGAGACAGTGAAGCGTCCAGAACGTTGGATGAGTCCGGTGGTGTAATTCTCTTTGTTCAAGGACATGGAGATGCGGTTGGGCTGTGACGTCACCTGCTCGACGGTGTTACTGATGCAGCCGTTGTCGCGACCACCATCGCAGGTTGTGATGACGAACAGACCGTATTGGATATTTAACAAAGGGTTGCTCATAATGATTAATGATTTAATGATGATGTTTCATTGAATATTCGTAATATAATTCCCTGAATTAGCGGGCTAATATTCTTATTTCAACGCCTTCACGGGGCATTCTTTCTTGCATTTGTTACATAAAATACATTCGGTGGCGTTTTTTCGCTTGCGCGAGTCGTTGTTTACCTCCACATCCATCGGGCAGACTTTCAGACACTTGCCGCATTGAATACACTTCTCTTCATCGCAGTGGACACGAAGCAAAGAGTAGTAGCTCATCGGTTTGAGGAAGACCGTAATGGGACAGATATACTTACAGAAGGCGCGATTATCTTTGAAAGCGATAGCGAGCATAATGCCCACCACGTAATAGACCAGATTCCCGATGAGGAAAATCACGAACATCGTGTGCTTGGTGGCTTTCCCGGAATGGAAGAGCAAAAGGACGAGGATGAGCGACAGCGCGAAGACGATGTAACGGAGGTAGCCGATCTTCTTTCGCGGACCTTGCGGCTGTTTGTAAGGTAGGAGGTCGAGGATCATGGCCGTCCAACAGCAATAGCCGCACCATCCGCGACCGAAAAGCAGAGGCCCGAAGATTTTGGCGATGGCATAATGCAACACGCCCGCCCCCAAAATTCCGGAAAACAGATAGTACCAAAAGCCTTCAATCTGCATGTTCTCCTTGCAGATCAATCCCAGAAAGACGAGCATGTAGGCACCCACGCCGAACTGCACGAACTCACGGGCATACTTCTTTTCTGCAGCCATTAAAGCCCCACCAATCCCAATGCAGAGACCGATGTAGGTGAAATTGAGCAAGAAGAACAGGTTGCCCGTTGCTAACCATAGCGTCACAGCGATGGCCTCGAACACGGCAAACAGGACAATGGCAGTCTTGTATTTTTTCATTACATACTTTCCTTCAATATCTCCGTGATATCCTCAGGCTTCAAATCCATATAACCTGCCGGATAGCAGATGGTGCCTTGGGTGATGCCGGGAATCATCTCTTCGGTGGCACCGAGTTCGCTGATGGTCAGCGGCAGACCGATTTCCACCATCCAGTTCTTCAAGGCTTCGAGACCGGCTTCGGCAATTTGCTCGTCAGTCTTTCCCTTAGGGCAGACGTTCCACACGTTCTTGGCGAAACGCACGAACTTGGCCAGACCGGGGTTCATCGCCCGTTTGTAGTAGGCCATCGAGACGGCGGCGAGGCAGAAACCGTGAGGGGCGTGCGTCCAAGCGCCCACCGAGTGACCGATCATGTGTACCATCCAGTCTTGCGTTTTGCCGCATTTGAGCAGCGTGTTGAGCGCCCAGGTGGCGGTCCACATGATGTTGGAGCGGGCTTCGTAGTCCTGCGGATTCTTCACCGCCGCGCGCGAGGAGACAATGAGACTGCGCATCAGCCCTTCGGAGAGGTAGTCGCTGGTGTTGTCGTCGAAGTCGGAGAAATACTGTTCGAAGATATGGTTCATGATGTCGTAGATGCCCGCTTTCATCTGTTCGTCGGGCACGGTCATCGTGTATTTCGGATTGAGGATGGAGAATTTCGGCATCAAACGGTCATCAAACACATGTCCCACTTTGAATTTGTGCTCTGCGTCGGTAATCACCGAACCTCCGTTCATCTCCGAACCGGTACCCGCCATCGTCAGGATACAGCCGATGGGGATGATGCGCTGACTAGCGTCGGGATGCTTGCCCTGCAGCCAGAATCTGTCCCAATAGTCGCCGTCGTAGAAGACCGATGCAGCCACACCCTTGGAATAGTCGCAAACACTGCCGCCGCCGAGGGAGAGGATCATATCGACGTTGTGCTCGCGGGCGATTTTAACACCTTCGTGCAGTTTCTCCAATGTGGGGTTGCTCATCACGCCCGGATTCTCCACGATGGTTTTGCCAGCCTCCTTCAGAATGGCCACCACCTCGTCGTAGATGCCGTATTTCTTCACGCTGCCGCTGCCGTAGTTCAGCAACACAACGGGTCCGTAGTTCTTCAATTCGTCCTTGAGATAGTTCAAAGACTCTTCACCAAAGTACAATTTGGTGGGATTATGGTATGAGAAATTTCCTAACATATTCTTGATATTAAGCTGAGAAAAATAAAAGCATCGCTCTTAGCCGAGCATTTCTTGAACGTCTTTCTCGAAATCAGCGGGTTCCGTGGTAGGTGCAAAACGCTTGATGACAGAGCCATCTTTTGAGACGAGGAACTTGGTGAAGTTCCATTTGATGTCGCTGTCCTTCTCCACACTCTTGCTGATTTTTTTGAACAATGCAGCTGCAGCTTTAGCCTTCAATCCTTTGTACTCTTCCGTCGGGGCTTGCGCTTTCAAATATTCAAAGATGGGATGCGCCTCCGCACCGTTGACGTCGATCTTCTTCATCAGCGGGAAAGTTACGCCGTGGTTGAGACGGCAGAATTCCGCGATTTCCGCGTCAGAGCCGGGCTCTTGGTTGGCGAACTGGTCGCAAGGGAAACCGAGAATGACCAACCCTTGGTCTTTGTATTTTTGATAAAGGGCTTCCAAACCGTCATATTGTGGGGTGAAACCGCATTTGGAAGCAGTGTTGACAATCAGGAGAACGTTGCCGCTGTATTGCGCCATTTCCACCTCGGTACCCTTGTTGTTCAGGGCTTTGAAATCGTAAATCGTTGCCATTTTTACTAATTTTGCGCATGATCCGCCAGAAGGACAAGCAACCTGAAGGTCATGCCGGTGATACATTAATTTTTATTTCGTTAAAGAAAAGATAACATACACTATATCACCGATGTTTTGCCAAGTTCGATGATATGGAGAAGCGCTCCTATCTTCGACCGCAAAGATACACATTTTTTCTCTTTTCCATCTCTTCCAAACAATCAATATTTTTTGTTATTTTTGCCGCGAAAATAACCAATCGCTCGAATAAATAAATATATCGTTATGGTAATATTAGAGAGACCTTTCGTGTCTGATTTAATGGTTGAAACCCTGGAAAACAATAGGATCCCCGTGCTGAAAAACGAAATGTCGGAGAAGCGTGTTACTAAAGGTAATGTTCTTTCAGACAAAGAGTTTTGTGAAGAATACGATAAAAAAGGAAAATTGTATACTGTGTCCGAAAACGCTCTCGGTTGGATTTATGACCATATTCAGGATAAACGTTTTCTGGAGGGTATCTCCATTGTGAAGGACAAATCCGCCTTCAGAAGCATCTGTCGTGACATTTATCCTGATTTCTTTTTCAAAGAGGTGAATATCAATGAGATGTCGCAGCTTGACACCGACAGCATCGTCTTCCCGTGCGTCATCAAGCCGTCGGTCGGCTTCTTGAGCAAAGGCGTGTTTGTAGTGCATAACCCCGAAGAGTATCATAATGCGGTGGCGACTTTGTTGAAGGATTTCTCGAAGTCCGGCGAAGATTTTCCGGAATTTGTGGTCGGGAAAAGCCGTTTCCTGATTGAGGAGTACATTTGTGGCGATGAATTTGCTGTGGATGCCTACTATGACGAAAAGGAGAATCCGGTGATATTGAACATCTTCCACCACAAATTCATGGACGAGTCCGATACCTCTGACCGCCTCTACATGACCAGCAAAGGACTGTTCGATCGGTATGAGGAGCCCTTCACCCATTTCCTCACCAATCTTAACAAGACGTTGCATCTGCGGAATTTCCCCATGCACATTGAGTTCCGATTTGATGGGAAAAAAGCAGTCCCAATTGAGATCAACCCGCTGAGGTTCACGGGCTTCTGTTTGAATGAATTACAGGTCTTCATCAGCGGTCAGCACCCGATGCTGTCCTATTTACAGGGCAAGCGGGTCTCGAAAGAGGAGATGTGGAGCGGGAAGGAAAACTACACCTACGCATTCACCGTATTGGATTTGCCGTCAGGTTGCGAGGACAAAACCTTCGATGCCGAAAAATTCAGTGCTGACTTTCCTGGTGTTATCGATGTGCGTCGCGTGCCTGACAAATCTTCTGGAGTGGCAGCCACTGTCTTTCTGAGGGTGGAAACGGCAAACGAGCACTTGTTTGACAGAATCATGAGTCTCGATATGAGAGAATATCTGAAGTAGAAGGTCCGCTTTTCCTTAAAAAAGCGTATCTTTGCCGATTCAAAATTGTAAGTATCACTAAAATATCATAGAGAAATGGCAAGAGTATTAATCATCGGAGCGGGCGGCGTTGGTTCCGTCGTGGCTCACAAATGCGCTTCCGTACCGGAAGTTTTCACTGAAATCATGCTGGCATCTCGCACGAAAGCGAAATGCGACGCCATAGCTGCCCATATCGGCGGCAACCGCATCCAGACCGCTCAGGTGGATGCTGACAATGTGGAGGAGACTATCCGTCTGCTCGAAAGCTACAAGCCCGATCTATTGATCAATGTGGCCCTGCCGTATCAGGATCTGCCCCTGATGGACGCTTGTCTGGCTACGAAAACCAACTATATGGACACCGCCAATTACGAGCCTCGCGACAAAGCAAAGTTCGAGTACAGCTGGCAGTGGGCTTACCACGATCGTTTCAAAGAGGCTGGCATCATGGCCCTCCTCGGCTGCGGATTCGATCCCGGTGTGACCAGCATCTACACCGCATACGCTGCTAAGCACTATTTCGATGAGATGCACTATCTCGACATCGTGGACTGCAACGCCGGTGACCATGGCAAGGCTTTCGCCACCAACTTCAACCCCGAAATCAATATCCGTGAGATCACCCAACGCGGCAAATACTGGGAAAATGGCCAATGGGTGGAAATCGACCCGATGTCGATTCATCGTCCTGTGGAGTATCCCAATATCGGCGACCGTGAGTCCTATCTGCTTTATCATGAGGAACTTGAATCTCTCGTGAAGAGTTATCCGACGATCAAGCGCGCCCGTTTCTGGATGACTTTCGGACAGAAATACCTCACCGTGCTGAATGTGCTGCAGGAAATCGGCATGACCAGCATCAAACCCATCAACTACAAGGGTATGGACATCGTGCCGTTGCAGTTCCTGAAGGCTGTCCTGCCCGAACCCTCCTCACTGGGCGAAGGTTACCACGGCCAAACCTCCATCGGATGTCAAATCAAGGGTATCAAAGACGGCAAGGAACGCACCTATTACGTGTGGAACAACTGCGACCACGCCGAGTGCTTCAAGGAAGTGGGCGCACAGGCGGTCTCTTACACGACCGGCGTTCCCGCCATGCTCTGCGCCAAGATGATCCTCACCGGAAAATGGCAAGGCAAGGGTGTCTTCAACGTCGAGCAGTTCGATCCCGATCCCTTCATGAACGAGATCGGCGGTTACGGTTTGCCGTGGAACGAGCAAATCGACCAACCCCTTCCGGTTTACAAGCATGAGTAAGACGTGTGACGTATGACGTATGATGTAGAGACGCGATTAATCGCGTCTCTACGTTTTTATTGATAGAACCTCATGGGATGATTGCTGTCATCAATGTAGTACAATGTGTTCTGGGAAAAACGGAATTGTTTGATGCGCGGTATCTTGATTTCTATGGTTTCGATGGACATGGGTGAAGAGGCGGCAGGGATGCTGTAGCTGTATAAGTTTTTGTCCTTCAAATAGATGATTTTGTCTTTCATCAGTTGCATGGCTTGGATGCCGGGAATCGGAATCTCCCGCTCGAACGTGCCGTAGAAATCGAAAAGGCAGATGCCGTGAAGCGTGTCGAGCATGGCGATGCGGTGCTCGGGGACTACCTGCATGTCTATGGGGTAAAACTCCCCTGGAAAAGTAATGTGTGTCCAACTGATTGGGTTCAGGCTGAGATCGGTGATGATGAGTTCTTGGTTAGCCTCATCGTAAAGCACGATCTTGTTAGGGTTGCCCATGGCCGCCAGCGAAACGGTCGCCAGCGACTTTTCAAGTAAATTCAGCGGACTGCCGATAGGGGCCAGCTCATTGTCAAGCAGGGTGATTGTGCCGCTTTCGCGATAGAATACCAAGATCTTCGAAGCTATCCCCGCATCCACTTTCGTGATATTGCCCCATGTGGGGTCACTGTAGTTCAGGTGCCGCTTTCCGTCGGGCGTGAAGAAGTCCAAGTTCGAGCCGCTGGTGAGGTATATGTTCCCCTGAATGTCTGTGGTCAGCGACTCGTATGCCCTGTCCGCAAAAAAAAGCCGCTCTTGAGCTGTGCAGCTCAAGGCGACTATCAAAAGGATTAGGAGGATGCTATTTCTCATGAAAGTTAGAATTTCCAGCCGATGGTGGCCACGGCATAGTGGGCATTGGTGCTGACTCTGCACGGTTCTCCCACGGGGTCATAGAGCCAATAATTGTCTTTGCTCATGCGGAACATGTAGGCAAAATCACAGAAGAAATACTTGCCTCTGAAGCCTAAACCGGCGGAGATGAAGTGCGCGGTGTTGTTGTAGGGCGTCTTATCCATCTTGTACGGGGAGGTTTTCAGACGATAACCGGCGCGAAGAGCGAAGCCTTGGCTGATATTTACTTCGGCACCTATGCGAATATTGTGCGATGCACCGTATTTCTCTCGGATAACCTCATTTTCATAGGTGTAATCGTAGTTGTCTTCATAAAGCGAGGCCATTCCATAGTCTTGGAATTCGTACTCGGCAGCGATGAAAGCACGTTTTTTGATCAAGAAACTGGCGCTGATGTTGAACTTCAAAGGCGTGGTCAGTGAGAAGTTGTTGCGGTTCTCATAATAATAGTTGGAATTGGGGAAATCAGGAATATCGGTGTATTCTGTGTAGAGTTCGCGGTAGAGATAGTCTTTGATGTTCCAATAGTAAGTGGGTGTATGGAAAGCAGCTCCAATTCGCACGAAATCAGCGGGTTGGTAAATGACACCCAATTTCAAATTGACACCTGTACCCGTGTTTTTCTGTGTGGTGGTGAGGGTGTAACTATGGACATTACCGATGTTGTCGCTTTCGGCAGGTTCTTCGTAGTAAGTGGTTTTCTCTCTGAAATCAAGGAACGGGAATCCGAGGGTGGCTCCAATATAAAGTTTGTCGTTGTAGTTGCCACCGAAAGTGAGGGTCATCTCGTTAATGCCGCCGTTTCTCACCACAGAAGCTCTCTGGTCAATAAGATGCCCGTCGTAAAAGCTTTGGTATAGATTATGGTGACCCGGCAGAGTGTCAATCATCCAACCCATCCAAGCCAAGTGCGCATCACCAGTAAGGTTGCTGTAGTTGGTGCCGTTGGCGTGTTGGGCAATCACATCCCCGATGGTCCCGTCCACTTGCGCGTGGGCGCGGTAGGAACTGTTGAAATCCATGATGCGGTTGTAGCCGAAGCCGAACTGCCAGGATTTCCAGCCGTTCTCGCGACGGATGGTGTTGGCCAGCACAATGCCGCATTGAGGAACAGTGTATTTGAAGTTCCGGGCGGATCCTTTCTCATTATAGTAATAACTGTCAGAGAATCCGAAAATTAGCCCCATAGGGGTGAACGACACCTCGTGACGTTTATAGAGTCCGATGGAAGCCGGATTGGTGGCAACGGCGGAGAAGTCGCCGCCCGTGGCACCGAAGGCACCGCCGGCACCCATGAAACGGGCCGTTCCCAAATAATCCGATTGGGAGAAAGTGAACGCCTCATAATCGTTTTGAGCGCGAACCATTCCGAAAACGCCCATTATTACAATAATCAATGTTGCTATTCTTTTCATTGCTCTATTTTTTACTTTATTATTCATTCATCATTCATCATTCATAATTGAAAGTTACCGTCTTCCTGTAGCGTGACCGCCACCTGAATGACCTCCGCCAGAATGTCCACCGCCGGAGTGTCCACCACCTGAGTAGCTGCCACTGCTGTGTGAGGAACCAGAGCTGTATGATGAACGACTGCTACTGGGTGAGCTGTAGGAACGGCTGCTGCTGGTTGAAGATCTTTCGGAGGAACGAGTGCTGGAAGTAGCGGCAGGACGGGAAGAACGGCTTTCACTGCTCGGAGAACTATAAGCAGGACGGCTGTTGTTGGCAGGACGACTGCTGCTTGAAGAAGTCGTAGTGGTCGGACGGGTAGTGGTGGCCGGACGAGTGGTTGTAGTAGTGGGACGGTTGCTGTTAGTTGTATTGTAATTGCCTGAAGTAGAATTGGATCTGCTGCTGGGGACAGTTCTTGTGGTCGTCACTGTACGAGAAGGGGTCGTCGTGTTGGTCGGCTTGGCCGTTGAGGAAGGCGTCACTACCGTGCGCGTAACAGTATTCGTGTTCTGTCTGGCACCAGTGGCAGTGGGTCTCTCGGGAGTGGTCGGGCGTGCCGTACTTCCGCCGTTAGTGCTCGGATTCGTAGGTTGGGTCGTAGTAGGACTTGAGGTGATGGTAGGCTTTTCGCTGGCTGCAGCAGCGTTATGGTTGACGGTGGCGGGCTTCATAGAAGAGATGTCAGTGGGTTTCGTGGTGGGTCTGTTGCCCGTGTTGGCGTTAGTAGTGCTGCCTGTACCCGTGGTGCCGCTGGCCAAAGCCTCATAACGTTGGTTGAAGCTTGCAGGTGAGGAAGTTACGGAGTAGTGGTTGTTGGTCTCGCCATTGCCGTAACCACCGGCAAGAGGTCTGTTGGTGTTGTCTGGGTCAGGACGCTCGCCACGTCCGCCGCTACCGTTGCCGCCGCCGTTGCCCACAGAGGGTCCGATGTTGTTGCGGTGACCGTAGTAGTAGCTGTTGTTGTGGTCGTGGTGGTTGTGGTAGTAGTCAACCGGTCCGGGACCATGACCCGGGTGGTGTGGATGATACCATGGATCGTAAACGTAATAAGGTCTGTTCCAACCCCAACCCCAACCGTAGTTAAAGCCGCAGCTGTACCAGCAGGGACTGTAATAGTAGGGGCGGTAGTAATATCCCGGCCACCACCAGTTGTAGCCCAGGTAGATGCTCAAACCCCAGCTGGCAGGACAGTAGTCATACCAGTACAAGTTGGTGAAGAAGGGATCATAGTAGCCAAAGCCAAGGGAAACATTGGTGTGGAATCTGCGGAGACGAGAACTGTAGCAGTAGTCGTAGTAGTCGTCCGGATCGTAGCCGTAGTTGCTGGTGGCACCCGCGCTGGCCGCGGAAGAATCGTCCACCACCTCCATGTAGGTGGTGATCACCGGCTCGCTGCTGCCCGGATAGTAGGTCAGCGTGCGGAGCAGGTTGCCGTTTTCATCGGTTTCGTAAATGATGGAATCGGCCTCGACCGTGGCGGCTGTGGCCGGTGTTGCGGCGGGATTGGCGGATTTAATCGCCGTTTCGCCCGATGATGAGGTGTATATGTCATCGTAATAGGCGAAGTTCGCTGTGGAACAAGCTGCAAATAAGCAAGTTATTGCGCTTAGTACGATTAAAATTTGTTTCTTCATAATGTCCTCCTTATCTCTTATTTTGTTATTTTTGCACTTCAATTTTTTATTGGACGGCAAAAGTACTAAAAAGTTAATTTATATCAGATTTTATGGCAAAAAATTTTTGTTCAAGAGAAGAGAATTATTCGCAATGGTATAACGACATTGTGAAAAAAGCGGACCTGGCGGAGAATTCCTCCGTGCGCGGATGTATGGTGATAAAGCCTTATGGATATGCCATTTGGGAGAAAATGCAACGTCAACTTGACCAAATGTTCAAAGATACGGGACACTCAAATGCCTATTTCCCGATTTTTATTCCGAAATCTTTCTTCAGCCGTGAGGCCAGCCATGTGGAAGGCTTTGCGAAAGAGTGCGCAGTGGTCACCCACTACCGTCTGAAGAACGATCCCAACGGCGGTGGCGTGGTCGTCGATCCCGATGCGAAACTCGAAGAGGAACTCATCGTGCGACCCACCTCTGAAACCATCATCTGGGATACCTATAAGAACTGGATCCAGTCCTATCGCGACCTGCCCATCCTCTGTAACCAGTGGGCCAACGTGGTTCGTTGGGAAATGCGCACCCGCCTCTTCCTCCGTACCGCCGAATTCTTGTGGCAAGAAGGACATACCGCACACGCCACCCGTGAGGAAGCACTCGAAGAAACCGACAAAATGATCCATGTATATGCTGATTTTGCGGAGAAACACATGGCTATCCCTGTCATCATGGGCGTGAAATCCCCGAACGAACGTTTCGGCGGCGCCCTCGACACCTACTGTATCGAGGCTCTCATGCAAGACGGCAAGGCACTGCAGGCCGGCACCTCCCACTTCCTCGGACAGAACTTCGCCAAGGCTTTCGACGTGAAGTTCCTCAACCAAAAGAACGAACTCGAATACGTGTGGGCTACCTCTTGGGGCGTCTCCACCCGACTGATCGGTGCGCTCATCATGACCCACTCCGACGACAACGGCCTCGTGCTGCCGCCGGTGTTGGCTCCTATCCAAGTGGTTATCGTGCCGATCTACAAGACTGACGAACAGCGCGAACAGATTGCTGCTAAGGTAGATACGCTCGTGCAACAGCTGAAAGCCCTCGGCATCTCTGTGAAATTCGACAACGACGACACCAAGCGTTCTGGATGGAAATTTAACGAGTACGAACTCAAGGGCGTGCCCGTGCGCGTGGCCATCGGACCGAAAGACATGGAGAACAACGAGGCGGAAGTGGCTCGCCGCGACACCATGGAGAAGTACAATGTCTCCTTCGACACCCTCGTGGAGCACATCCAGAAGCTTTTGGAGGAAATCCAGCAGAATTTGTTCAACAAAGCATTGAAATTCAGAGAAGAACATACCTTCAAAGCCGATACTTGGGACGAATTTGTCGATCTGCTTGACAACAAGCCCGGTTTCGTCTATGCACACTGGGACGGTACGCCCGAGACCGAAGAGAAGATCAAGGATCTCTGCAAGGCGACCATCCGTTGCATCCCGTTCAATAACCCGCAAGAGGAGGGCAAGTGCATCTTGACCGGAAAACCGTCACATCAACGTGTCCTCTTTGCCCGCGCGTATTAGGATTTAGGGTTTGCGGTTTGCGGTTTACGGTTTACGGATAATCGAAAACCGAGAATCGAAAACCGCAAACCGCAAACCGAAAACAGGCAACAATATGACCCAACCCGATAAATATTCCGAGGCCCTCGCGGCGTTCCGGCATCTGCTGGAGATTATGGATGAGCTGCGTGAGAAGTGCCCGTGGGATCGCGAGCAGACCTTCGACACGCTGCGCAACCTCACCGTGGAGGAGACTTTCGAACTGGCCGATGCCATCCTTGACAAGGACTATCCCGATATGTGCAAGGAGCTCGGCGACCTGATGCTCCACATCGTCTTCTACTCCAAAATCGCCTCCGAGCAGAATCTTTTCGAAGTGAAGGATGTGATTAACCAATTGTGCGACAAGCTGATACGCCGTCACCCGCATATCTATGGAGAGATGAAAGCCGACTCTGCCAACCAGGTGCACGAGAATTGGGAGAAGATTAAGCTGCAAACCGAAGGGAACCGCTCCGTGTTGGGTGGCATCCCTTCGGGTATGCCGGCGATCACCAAGGCCTACCGTATCCAGGACAAAGTCAGCGGGGTCGGTTTCGACTGGGATAACCGCGACCAAGTGTGGGACAAGGTGCAGGAGGAACTCGGTGAACTGAAAGCCGAAGTGGATAACCCCACACCCGATCAAGCCCATATTGAAGAGGAACTTGGCGATGTGCTCTTCGCGGTCGTCAACTATTCCCGCTTCATCAACGTTCATCCCGAAGACGCCCTGGAGAAAACCAACCGCAAATTCATGCGTCGTTTCCAACTCCTCGAACAATATGTCAAAGCCGACGGACGTTCTCTTACGGATATGTCGCTGGCAGAGATGGACGAATATTGGGAAAAGGCCAAGAACGAGTTAGCAGTTAGTAGTTAGCAGTTGGGCCGCAAACAGAAATCCGTAAACCGCAAATCGTAAAATGAGACGTAATTTAAATATAGTATATATAGTATTAATGTTTATCGTCATCGCGATGATGCCGGTGGGGGCGTTCGCACAGAAGACCTCCAAGGCGGCACCGTTGTGCGATAAAGCTAAACAGTGCTTGAAAGTCAACGATTTTGAGAAAGCGATGCGCTACCTCGACCAAGCTCAGTCGAAAGATCCCAATTATTCAGACATTTACATCATGAAGGGGGATATCTACAACTTCCAGCTTCGTTCTGATTCCTCCTACAAAAACTATCAACGCGCCATCGACATCATTGGAGATCCAGATCCGATGTTGTATTATATTGCTGGTAATGAGGGAGCTAAGTGCGGTGCTTACGAATATGCATTGAATACCTTGCAACAGTTTTTGGAGAGGGGACTGCAGTACTCGGACGTGCACCCTGAGGCACAGCGCACCATTGCCAATTGCAGGTTTGCCCTGGAGGCCATGAAAACCCCTATGCAATATGAGCTTCTGAATCTTGGACCGAACATCAATTCTGAATGGGATGAGATGCTGGCTGCCATAACTGCGGATGATGAACAGATCATTTTCACCGTCAAGCATCCCCGTGATGAGAATACCGTTTGTGCCTTCTGTCTCAACGAAGAGGATTTGTATTACAGCACGAAGTCAGGTTCACAGTGGGAACCACGGGTGGCGTTGGGCGCTCCGGTGAAAACAGGTTACAACGAGGGTGCCCAGTGTATCTCCCCTGATGGTAAGTATTTGCTTTATACGATGTGTGATGCCGACTTCGGAATAGGAAGTTGTGACCTGTACTGGGCCAAGCGGATGGGTGACCGATGGTCTCGGCCCCGCAATTTCGGTGCACCGGTCAACAGCGCGGCCTGGGAAAGTCAGCCGACCATCTCTTCCGACGGGATGACCGTCTATTTCGCCTCCTCCCGGCCGGGCGGTTACGGTGGAATGGACATCTGGAAGACTACCATGACGGCGGAAGGTGAGTTTACGGTTCCCGAGAATCTCGGTCCCGCCATCAATACCCCTGGTGACGATGCCGCTCCCTTCATCCACAGTGACGGTCGTACGCTCTACTTTGCTTCCAACGGTCGTGTGGGTATGGGATGTTACGACCTCTATTACAGTACTTTGCAGGCTGATCGTAGTTGGAGTGAACCCAAAAATCTGGGTTATCCGATCAACTCACCGGCCGATGAGATTAACATTTTCATCAACGCTGCCGGCACGATGGCTTATATCGCCTCTGACAAAGATGGCGGTTTCGGAGGATTGGATCTATACAGTTTCGAGCTGGACGACCAGTTGCGTCCCAATCCGGTCACCTATATCAAGGGGCACGTGCGAGATGCCTTTACGGGTAATCCGCTTGCCGCTCGCATTGAGATGATCGATCTGAATACCAAACAGTTGCTCTCATCTACCACCTCAGATCAGCACAATGGCAGCTACCTCGCATGTGTGCACACGGGTGGCAACATTCTGTTGAACGTATCCCATCCCGACTATCCTTTCTACTCAGAGAACTTCCAGCTGGAGCGCTCCTACACCGAACTTTCTCCTTATTTGAAGGACATTCTGTTGCAGCCTACCGATGTGGGAACAGTGGTGACTTTGAAAAATGTCTTCTTCGACTTCGACCGCTCCGTCCTCAAACCAGAGTCTTTCGTCGAACTCGACAAGTTGGCCGATTACCTTAAGTCCAATAACATCCGTATCGAAATCGGCGGTCACACGGATGACCAAGGTACTGACGAGTACAATGACCGCCTCTCCGAAAACCGTGCCAAGTCCGTCTATGACTACCTGATCAACAAGGGCATCCCCGCCGACCGTCTCCAATACAAAGGTTACGGCAAACGAGTCCCCGTCGCCGACAACACCACCGATGAGGGTCGCGCCGCCAACCGTAGAACGGAGTTTAAGATTATACGGTAATGGATAATTGATAATTGATAATTATGGGGGGGGGCGTGCATGAATAGGTTTTTCTAAATTGCTGATTATTAATAAATTGTATAATATCGCGCCGAGAATTTAAAATTCCGGCGCGATTCGTGTATTTACACGCGCCGTTCAATTCTCAGCGCGATACCAAATCCCCTAAGCCTCTAAGCTCCTAAGCTTGTAAGCTTGTAAGCTTCTAAGCTCCTAAGCTTGTAAGCTCCTAAGCTCCTACACCTAATTCCCCAAATTTTCCCAACTTCCTCCCAACCCCCTTCCGAACCCGAAAAAACGTCCTTTTGTAACCTTCTGAGAATCAAGTTCGTAAAAATGTTTATAGATGTTGAATCTTGTTGAAAAAAAATTTAGTCCAAAACTATACATATAAAATACTGGTAATCAGTAGAATAAGAAAAAAATCAAAAAAAATCAAAAAAAATAAGATAGAAGGAAAAACAATGAAAAAAAAATGTATTTTTGCAGGTTAAAAATTATGTATAGTGTAATGTAATGTATAGTGTTGAAATAAAGGCAAAAAACGAATCGAATAAAGAAAAAAAAATAATATAAATTACAAATTAAAAAAAAACAGTATGAAAAAACTATTATCAATTTGCTTTCTAAGCATTCTGCTGGGGCTCTTGAGCTTCAGCGTGCAGGCGCAAAACTGTAGTGGTTTTTGGATTGAAAATCTTCAACCCCAAACCTTGACAGGTATTGCAAATGCGCCTAGCGGCAATGGCACATTGGTTTTGGACAATGTCCTGAATCCTGCTGAGGTTAATCATACAGATCTCTACGAGCTGCATTTCTGCCCGTGCGGTCTGGATGATAAAACCAAAGTTTCCGTCGACTGGTTGCTGTACCGCGATGGCGAGCTGGTAAATGAGAATTTGTCTGCATACGCAGATTTCAGCATTTACACGCTCTATCCGGAACTCAACGTCGAAGGTCAATGCCAACAAATCGCTTGGTTGGGCGGCAAGGTGGCGAACAATTTCGGCTTCTGCGATCAGCAGGAGGCTGAAACCAACGCCCTGCTTGCTCTGCAGAACAACATCAATGGTGTTGGTCCCTGCACCACTCCGACCAACTATCCTGGCGCCCTCCAGTCCCAGTATGGTATTCAACCCGGTTCCGTTGTCGTGAATCAAATCACCGGCGAAACCACTAACGCTATGGGTTTGGCTACGCTTTATTCCCAAGCATTCGACTTCTTCTACATGGACTTCTTCGCTCAGACCAGAACGATTGTCAAGATTACTTGGAAACAAGTTGGTAATTACTCCCTCGTAATGCGCATCCGTGAACGCGTCGGCGGTACGGATTGGAACAATGCTTATTGGAAAAAGAATGCTGATGGCACCGTCTCTCAAGTTGACTACATCGGTGGTCACCAATCTTGCTGCGGTCGCATCCTCGCTGAAGACTCTATCCACTATCTCGTCACTGGCGAATTCTACAAAGAAGTTTGCGAAAACGATCCTTATCACTTCGGTACTATCGAAGACCGTTGCAACAAGGAGAATATTGAGCAATGGTTTACTACCACCACTCCTGACACTTTCGTCATGTTCGGTAATTACGACTCTGCAAGATGCTGCCACATCGCTGTGGACAGCGTTTACAGATTCCACTTCTATCAGAGAAACACTCCTGATGTCACGGTTCAAGATTCTATCGTTTGCCAATGCACTCCGCTGACTCCTCAAGACATCGTCAACATGGTGGGTGTCGACCAAGAGGATCTCGATTTGACATTTAACCACTATCTGCAATGGTGGGGCTATGGTGAAGCTGATACGGTGGAAATAGGTACAGGTACGGGTAGCACATATTACTTGCCCGCCTACATGTATTATAATAATGCCTATACTCAACAGATTTATACCCCTGAAGAAGTTAGCACAGGCCATATCTCCAGCATCAGTTTTTATCATACATTCAATCCAAATGCTTATGCTGCTCGTCCTGTCGATGAACATTTGAAAATTTATCTTTCTACTACGGATAAGTCTTCGTTCTCTGGTTCTACCGATTGGGTTACAGGTTTGAGCGAAGCCAATTTGGTGTATGATGGAGTTGTTACCTTTGGCACCGATGATGCCTGGTACGACATCCCCTTCCAAAATGGATTCGATTATGACGGTAATGACAACCTGTTGGTGACCATAATTGGCCATAATAGTCAATATGGTGACGGTCATAATTTTGGACAGACTGCAACGCCTGGTGCATATATGTCTGTTTATAAATACAGAGACGGTACTACTGAATATACTAATTCTAATATTACTACTGAAGGTGGTAGCGGATCTAGAGCTAACTATCGTAATAATGTTCGTTTTGGTGTTCGTCAGTTGGAATGGCTGGATATGCCTGAGGTTATGCCTATGGATGTTGAAGCCGCTAACTATGAGTATATCGTGCGTCAAGTGAACGAATACGCTAACTACAAAGTCCTCGATGGTTCTGAATATGACACCATCACTTGTGTAGGCGAACCCGACACCTTCCATATCATCATTGAGCCCATGTATGTGGAGCTTCCTGAAAATGCTAAATTCTGTGTTGCTGACTTTACCGATACCACCGTGCTGACCGTCGTGGCTGAACGTATGGATGAATGCAGCACGATTACCCGTTGGTTCGCTGCCGATGAGGATGGCGAAGCTGATCTCAGCGAAGTGATTTTCGAAGGTGACACCTTCAACATGAACAAAACGTTCTTGTCTGACTATTTCGATTTCGCGGCTAACGAAGATGGTGAAGTAGTCTTCTTTGCTGCTGCTTACAATGCAAATCTTGAATGTACGGGTAAGATTCTCACTCCTTATGTCATCACGTTCAACCAGACTCCGGTGTTGACCGCTACGGTCACTCCCGATTCATTGTTGTGTCCTGGTGGCGAAGCTGTGATGCAGGTGAATATCACCAACAATCCGTTCCTTGTGAATAAACCCTTTACCTATCATTGGACGGGTGTGGATTCATTGACGGATGTGGTTCCGGAATATTCCACCTACTTCTTGACAATCCCTGAGGATAACAGTCACGATGCAAATAACACTCAATATCTGCCAGACTATGTATTGTACAATTACTCTTATACTCAACAACTTTTCACTGCTGAAGAACTTGCATCAGGTCCTATCTCAAAGATTGGTTTTTATGCTGCTACTGTTGCTAATAATACTACTTCTCAAAACCGCAAGGTGAGTATCTTCTTGTCCACTACTGATAAGGATAATTTGGCTAGCGGTTGGGAAATTGACGAAGACAACATGACACTTGTCTATAATGATATTTATCACTATACCGCAAATGCATGGAATGATTTCGTTCTTACCACTCCGTTTGATTATGATCCTAGTCAAGGTAATTTGGTTATTACGATCATCGATTCTACTGGAGATTGGAACTCTAGTAACTATTTCTATCGTACTAGTACTGACCAAAATGCTGTTATGGCTCGTTATTACTACAGAGATAGTGCTCCTTTTGATGTTATCCCCGGTGTCCCTGGATATACCGCAACTTACCGCGACAATATCCGTTTCGAATTTACGGGTGTGACGATGGTGGAAGGCACTGTGCCCTCTACGATTGGTGCAGATTTCGTTTTGGAAGGCACAGATGAACACAATCGTGTTCCTGTGAACAACTTCTATAACTATTCTTATACCCAGCAAATTTATACTCCGGACGAAGTTAGCGATGGTATGCCGGGTAAGATTACTGCACTTGCTTTTGACTATGCTTATGCTTCTCCTACAACCGTTAAGAATAATGTTGACATTTATTTGACTACTACTGACAAAGAGTCCTTTGCCGATGAAACGGATACGATCAGCATTGCTGGTTTGCAACCTGTTTATTCAGGTGCTCTGAATTGCACAGAGGGTTGGAACACCTTCGAACTGACCACTCCTTACGAGTATGACGGTGTATCTAATTTGGCTTTGATTGTCTATGATCATTCTGGTGATTATAATGGTTATTCTTATGTCTTCCGCACTGTTTCTGAGAATTCTGTTGAAAAGTCTTTGATTTATTATAGCGATGATGATTCTACTATAGAAGATATAGTATCCAATGGCAATGCAGATGTTGTTGATTACCGTAGCAATATCACCTTCACGGTGATGGTTCCGTATGCTCCGGCTATCGACTTCAAGTATAGTAAAGGTTACAAGGATTTGACCGCTTCTTGCCATGAGGCATACGAGTCCACGGTTTTCGTTGTCGATGACAACCGTTGTAAATCCAACGTGGTCACCTTCAACTATGAGACGGGTGATACCATCGCTCCTGTTGTGGTTCCTGCTGCTTACACGGAAATTTTCAACACCTGTGATTCCGCTACTCTTGCAGAATTTGCAGAGGAATTTGCTTTCGCTTCTATCGATGCTCTCGATGAATATCTCAAGAACGTTGAAGAGGCTGATTCTACCTTTGGTGCATACGACAACTGCAGTCTTGTGGCTGTTTCCTATGTTGATGAATTCATTCCTGCTGGCGAAGGCTGTGAGATTTCCATTAAACGCACCTATACTTTGATGGATTCTTGCTACAATGTTTCTAACTTCACGCATACTTTCATCGGTCACGATCAAAATGCTCCTGAGTTTGCAATCGATCGCCCGATGCGTCTCCTCCCGGTTCCTGCTGGCGAAGATTGTAAGTACAATGCTCCTAGCCTCGCTACGATGAAGAATATGATTGATCCTTTCGTCACCGACGAGTGCACGAACCACGAATATTTGATGGATTCTATCCAATTCTTCTGGGAGAACACCAACCTGAATCCTGCTGATGCTCAGAATATCTTCGAAGTGGAGAATCACCTGACCATTTCTGCTATCACCAGAGATATCTGTGGTAACTGGACTGACACTACGGTGATCTTCTTCCTCGATCGTCCTGATACGCTCTTCATTGAAGAGGACGCTTGGGCTCCTGTGATCCTTTGTTCCAATGACACTGCCATTGTGACCTTCGATCCTGCTACCATTCATTTCGATGAAATCGTTGGACCTTATTATCCTCTGACCTATACTTGGAGTGAACAATCCGGTCGTCCTGTCACCTTCACTAATCAAGGTGGTTTGGTAACGGGTGTTAGATTCAATGATGGTGCCGGTGATTATTACATTATTATGACCGTCACCGATGCTAACGGTTGTTCTGCCGTTTCTGCTGCTCGTCAAATCCATGTTAGAACTCCGCTGGGCGTTTCTATTGAGCCTGTCGTGAAGAACGGTGCTACTGAACCTTACTGTCCTACCTACGGTAACTTGACCGTTAAGGCTGTTGTTACGAAGGAAGCTGGTGTTCAGGTGAATAGCTACGAGTGGATTGGTGAGAGTGTGAACGAAGCTTCTACCGTTGATACCTCTTGGATTACCTTTATCCCTGTGGCATGTGATACGATTTATACTGCTACTGTTAATATTGTTGATGACCGTGGATGTACGGCTACTGATACCCGTTCATTTGCTACGGAAGCTAAGGCTCCTGTCTTCAATCATGGTCTTGATGATGTTTATGTGACGATTTCTGATAGCTGTACCTTGAATGTTCCTGATTTCAAGAACGCTATTACCAATGCTTTGATTTCTGACGATTGTTACTACTTCTCTGAAATCACTGCTAAAGAATGGTGGTACAAACAAGTTCCTTCTGCTGATTCTGTCTTCACTGAAGACTCCCTGCTTGTGACTATTACCGTTACGAATCCTTGTCACAAGTCAGCTACTACGACGCTCTACGTTCGTAAACCTGCTAACTATCCTACCGTTTCTATCAATCCTCAATCTATCGAGGCTTGTTATGAAGATCTCGTAACCCCGGGTAACAATGATAATATGTTCACGGCTACGGGTAGCTACCTTGGCAACAATCCTTCTTACGTTTGGACTGTTGATGGTGATATCGAAGAAGGTGACATTGTTGGTTACAATAATGTTCTTGCTTTCCCGATCAATGCTGATATTTGGACTCCTGAGAATGAGGAGATTACTTACAACTTCACTATTACTGCTACTAACAACGAGAACGGTTGTGTAGCTTCAGCTACTGCTCCTGTCACGGTTCACTACCAAGGTGATCCTGTACATCTCCGCGTTTGGGATAACACGATGTGTATCAATGGTCACTACAATGGCGTGATCGCAGTGGATACGATTCCGTTCAACTACATTGTGACCCTCGAAGGTTTGAATGTGGCTTATGGTCCTGTCGTGAAGATTTCCGATGTTCCTTATCATCAAACCACCGATTGGAATACCATTATCTTCGACTCTCTGCAAGCTGGTTATTACAGAGTCTATGTCGAGAACCTCTTCGGTTGTGTGATGACTGCTGATACCTTCTTGATCAACAAGAATCTCCAATTCGACGATGTTGAATATACGGTTACTCCTATGACGACTTGTAATGGCAATGGTACTGTTACCATTACTCCGGCTTATGGTTTCACCTACGAATTGGAAAAAGACAACTTAGAATATGTTGGCAGTGGTTTGACCTACACTGGCTTGGCTAGCGGTTATTATTGGATCAAACAAACCCAAACCTCTACATTCTGTAAGGATTCTACCTACATTTTCATTCCTGATGAAACTGTCAATGAGGTGATTACTGCTGACACGACTCCGCTTACCAATTGTAATGCTAACAATGGTACTATTGTTGCTCACAGCGATGTGACCAATATGAAATACCGTTTGATGAAGAAGAACGCTACCGGTGCTGGTTACTCTGTTTACACACCTACTACAGGTTCTGCTGCTAATAAACATAATGGATATTATTATCAGACGAGTGCAAACTTCAACACTTTGGGTGCTGGTCAATATATCGTGGTGGGTTATAACCCGTCTACCGGTTGCTGCGGTTATGATACTGTCGAAATCAGAGACGCTCGTGTAAATCCTGTAATTGAAACTATTACCACACCTAACAACTATTGTAGCAATACTTCTGGCACTTATAACGGTACGCTTACTGTTACTCCTGCTTCTGACTATCAATTGACTTTGAAGTGGAAATCCAGTGGTTCTGCCTATAATCAAACTCAGACTACTACTACTGCCGGTTATTATGCAGGTCTGTATCCTGGCAACATGCGTCAATATCAATTGACGGCTAAGAATACGACTACCAATTGTACGACTACGGTTTCTAACATCAGAATTGCTAATGATTTGTATTATCCTACCGTTACAACTGATTCTACCATCATGAACACGGTTTGTGATCCTACAGTGAATCCTTACAATGGTGGTGTTGTCCTCAATGTTACTGCTGATGTCAATGGCCATGATGGTGTTGAAGCTGATTCTTGCGATTATACTATCAATATGTTTGATAGTGCTAACGATGGTTGGCAAAGTAATACCCTTCGTTTTACTCAAAATGATGAATCTATAACTATCTCTTTCACTACAGGTGGTGAAAAACACGAAACTGTTCGTCTTGCATCTGGTGTTGAAACTGAGATTAGATTTGGCGGTGGTTCTTGGAAGAGCGAAACCAGTTTTGAAATTCTTGACCCTGCCGGAAATATTGTTTGGTCAAAATCTCGTTATGATGCAGAAATCAGTAATGATAGTTATACGTATAATTATCATGAATTTACTCCTTCATGTTACGAACCTGTTGAAGCATATCCTACATTCCTTACCTATGTTAAACCTTACACTGTTAATATTAATGGTGTGAACAAGGGTACATTCTCTGACACTACTGCTACTGTTATGGGTTATCAAGAAGGTACTTATACTGCTCAAGTCGTTTCTTCATACTACTGTAAGAGCAATGTTGATACCTTTAAAATTGTGAAGGAAACTGTTCCTGCTATGACGCTCACTTCTACTCCTGACCATTTCTGTGCTCCTACGTTCGAGAAACCTGGTAATGGTACTGTTGTGATTATCAATCCTCTTGCTGACGAGACCCACACCTATACCTACAAGTTCTTCGATGCATTCGACAATGAGATGAACGTTCCTTATGATCTCCCGATGACCTACACCAAATACTGGTTGGAGCATGGTGCTTACAAGGTCGTTTCTTACGAAGTGAACACGGGTTGTAAGGATTCTGCAAATACCGTTGTGGATTGGCAGAAGTACACTGTTGATTTTACCTATTCTAATACGGATGATGAATTCTGTAGCAATGAGCTCGGCAATGGTACGATTACTGTTACGAATGCTTGGATTTCTAATCCTGACCTTACTACAGGTTTCATTTATAAACTCAACGATGGTGCTTATCAAACGAGCAATGTGTTCTCTGGTTTGAATACTGGTGCATATAGCATCACTGTGAAAGATACTCTTTCTGCTTGTGTAGCTAATGCTCAGACGGTCACTATTGACAACCACACCTGTGCTCCTATTATTGACTCTATCTTCGATAATATCTCTGGTAGAGCTAATGAGTACCACTATTGCTACGGCACTGAGGGTGTTATCCTCACGGGTGTTGCACACGATACTTGCGACAATACTCCTCTTGAGTATTACTGGTCTGCTCCTTGTGCTGATCCTACTGAGTCTTTCACCTCTACTATTGGTGTCCAGACCGACCACATAGTGGTGGGTGGTTGCAACTACATCCTTACGGTTACCAATCCTCTGACGGAATGTACTTCTACCAAGACTGTTAAGGTTCATGTACACCCGAATCCTGATCTCTATCTGACGATCAATGGTCAAACGGCTAGCACAACTCACTACAACGAGTTCTGCGAGAATACGACCTTGAATATTACCGTTCATAATCTTAACCAAGAAGCTCTTGATATTGAGTCAATTCAATGGACTCAAGGTAAGATTGCTTCTGGCGTTCAGACCATTACTGTCAACGGAACTCAATTCGATGAAGATGTTGTCACCTTCTGTGTTAGAGCTGCTAACATCTATGGTTGTATGTCAGGTATTATCTCAATTCCTGTTAAGTTCTATCGTGAGCCTCATATGACTGTTGTTGATACTGCTTGTATCAGTTACAATGTCCCTGGCACAAATAGAGTGATTACCAATCCTACTAATGTTTATCCTTACACTACCACCTTCGATCAAGTTTATTACAGAACTCGTCCGTTGTGCGACAGCGTCGTGACTTACACGATCACGTTGATCAACGCTCCTGTGATTGATCCTTATGTTGCTCCTGCTGCTTTCTGTGAGGATGACAACAAGACTCTCGCTGATTACTCTAATTTCTCTATTAATTGGAATGGTGCTCAAGGTACTACCAAGTGGATGGCAGCTGTTAAGAACACTAATAATTACATTCAAGTTCCTACAACCACGGCTCTTACTTATGATTATGTTACCACTCACGACATTAAGTTTGTGGCTACTAACAGATGTAACTACACTGAAGCTCCTATGGTGTTCACCGTTTACAAGAAACCTGTTATCAACACGTTTAATTTGAACAATCCTTATTGCGCTTCCAATTATTACAACTTCACTGCTACTGTTTCTTCATACGGTACTCAAGCTACTGCGAAACTTTACATTGAAGGTAATAATACTCCTCTTGCAACTGCTAATTTCAATGGTTTGAACCAGACGGTTACGTTCAACAATATCAAGACTCCGAAGGCTTACAACACTAAGAACCTCATTCTTGAAGTTGTCAATACCAATGATTATTGTGATGCAGTTACTGCTTCTCGTCAACTCCGTGTTGATACTACTGAGTTCACAGTTTCTAATACAAATATCTATTGTGTTGGTGATTCATTGCGTATCTCTGACTTCACAGGTCTTGTCCCGTCAGACTACAATACTGTGGTTCTTAAACATGAAGTTGATTTGTTACCTGATCCTACGATCAATTTGCCTTACTACTTAGGTAACAGATCTCTGAATGACGAAGGAGTTTACTTCATTGTTTCCAACAATTGTTACACCAATATCCGTTCCAATGTTGTTACGTTGACAGTTAACGACAAGCCTTCTGTTGCTGACATTGCTAACATTAATGTTTGTTACGATGACTTTGAATTGACTGTTCCTAACATTCAGACTAATGGTAGTGCTATTCTTCCGAATGGTCAAGGTTGGTTGTACAAGATTAATGGTGCTTACGTAACCACTAATACTGCCAACATCAAGGAGTTTGCTGTTGACACTATGATTGAGGCTGCTTACTTCGCAACGAACTCTTGCGGTTCTGATACCACCAAGTTTACTGTTCTCGTGAACAATAAACCCAAGGTTACCGTGTCCGCTTCTTCGATGTGTCCGAATGCTTCTCTCCTTTCAACCATTACTACTACTGTGAACTACCACAACATTGGTGGTCAAGGTAATACTTCTTACTTTGTAGCTAAGAATGCTAATTCACGTGTTGTCTATCAAAATCTCAATAATTTGAAGTGGGATGATCTTGCTAATTTCACGTCTTTGTGGTATGTTGCTGAAAATGGTTGCGGTCGTGACTCTGCTCAGGTTGTCATTAACGTGTTGACCTTTAATGAGACTGCTCCTACATTCAAGCAAGCTTGTGACGGTAATACTTTGAGTGCATTCAAGGCTACTGATCCTGCATGGACTGGTTCTGCTGGTTGTATCGCAGAGACCTATCAGATTAAGATCAACAATACGATTAGTAATGCTACTCTCAATACCGAGATCAATGCAGCTGATGCTCCTCAAGTCAGATACATGTGGGTTACTGGATGTTATGACACGGTTTACTCTAACTTTGTCACCCTTACTGTTAACAAGGTTCCTGAACTTGACCTGACTGATGTTGCTGGTGTTTGCGATGGTAGCACGATCGATCCTACTACTGCTATCAGCAGTGTTACCTATTATGGTTATGAAGATCTGTATGATACTGCCTACACCGTTAACGGTCAAGCAGTTAACGCTGAAACTGTCTACACCTTCGATGATAATGGTAAGTATCTCGTTGTCAGTCTGACGGGTAATAACCAAACCTGTGGTAATGTGGTTGACAGTGTTATGATCACTATCTACGAAATTCCTGACCCGACTATCACTGGTCCTGTTAGAGTTTGTAACAACACTGAGGTTACCTTCGAAGCTGAAGCTGGTTTCCAATCCTACGTCTTCTCTATCAATGGTGAGGTTAAACCTGCTCAAACTTCCAACCTTTACAACTATACCGTTACCGCTGATGGTGTTGAGCGTACTTATGCAAGTGTTACTGTTTACGACGGTCATTGCTATGGTACTTCAACAGAACCTACCTCTGTGATCGTTACGAACCAGCCTCGTTTCCGTTTCTTCAATGCTGATAATACGGAGAACCTCGAGCACGCTTACACAGTGAATAATGGTGGTGGCCTCGACTATGGTTGGGAAATTGGTACTGACTGTGGTGCAGAAGACATTCTGGTCTATGTTGAGTATGATATCTACTTCAATGGTCAAATCATCCCCAACAATGCCGTTGGTGAATACTTCTACACCAGCACTGTTACCGGTCTTGATCAACTCACCTATCCTTATGTCAACACCAATACCATCACTTGGTTGAATGGTGACCAATCTCAACATGATCCTGTTACATCTCTCCACAACTGTTCTGTTGCTAATCCTCTGGATCCTCAGACACGTAACCACTTCCCGAACTTCAACTTGGGATTGACTAACAACAACGCTTATGATGACCTTTGGATGCACTTCATCGGTGATCGTAGAGTTACTTCTACCCTCGTTCCGTTCAGATTGGATGGTGAGTATAAGGTTGTGTATAGACTCTATGCTACCGATTATCCTACTGATTTCAACCACATTTACTATGATACGTGTTCTCACATGGGTGGAGCTTACCAAGGTCAATCTTGGCACATTGGTGGTCATAATGCCGCTTTCGGTAATATCACTCTCCTTGTTGTTGACTCAATCACCATTAATGTTACGAACACTCCTGTTAGCACAGATCCTGAAGTTGTTGTTGTTCCTGAGACTGCTCCTGAACTTTCTGTGGAAGACAATGTGATCGTTACTCCTGAAATGGAAGTTTGGCCGAACCCGGCTCCTGCTATCACCACGACCTTCAAGGCTCGCGTCCACCACATGAATGGCGAAGCTACTGTTAGCATCGTCTCTCTCACTGGTAAGCAGATCTTCAACGGTCAAATGAACATTGACGATGATAATTACTACTTCGAGGCTAGCGTCAACAACCTCTCAGTCGGCACCTATGTGATGACTGTCCGTACCGCTGATGCTGTGATCTCCAAGAAAGTTATTGTTACTCGCTAATCATTCAATATCATTATACAAGGGAGTTGTGCGCTAGTGCAACTCCCTTTTTTTTAATTGAAAATTCAATAACGACGATTCAACGATAAGTCTACCATGATACGTGATTATCTTAAGCGATATACGTTACGTTTAGCGGGTATATTCCTGCAGAATGTGGTTTATGTGGTGCTGACGATTTTCGCTTTCCTGATGATTGAGCCCTTTATGAAGTTGCTCTTTCATGGAAATATGGAGCATCTGAGTCCGCTTTCTACGTATGTGGTGTCGTTGTTGTCTTCGGTTTTCCCTCTGGATCAGATGCAACGTTCTGTTGTGGTGTTGATTCTTTTTACTGCTCTACTCTTTCTTTTGCGTAACCTTGCTTTCTACCTCTCGCAATGGATTATGGGTCATGTTCGAAGCGATTTTGTCTATTCGTTGCGAAACCGCTTATATGATAAGATGATTTCTTTGCCGTTGGGTTATTTCACGACGCAAAATCGTGGTGATGCTGTCACGAGGGCGGTTAACGATACGCAAGAGGTGGAATATACGATTCTTACCTCTATTCAGCGGTTTCTTTCCGATCCCGTTGCTTTGATCTGCTATCTTAGTTTTCTGTTCTATATTGATTATCAATTGTCTCTGTGGGCTGTGCTGTTGATGCCCGTTTCTTTTTTGATAATCGGTTTTTTGGCGCATTTGTTGAAGCGTTCCTCTAAAACCTATCGGAAGCGTCTAGGGGTGTTGCTTTCGCATGTGGAAGAGACCCTCTCTGGGTTGCGGGTAATCTATGGGTATAATGCTCAAGAGCGAGCTTATCGCAAATTTTTGCAACTCAACACGGAATTTCATCAGAATCAGAAGCGTGTTTACCGTCAGACCTATTTGGCTTCCCCGTTGAGCGAGTTTCTGGGGGTTACTTCTGTGATGGTGGTGTTGGTGATTGGTGGTACGTTGGTCTTGTCTGAACGTTCCTCGCTTTCTGCGGAATTATTCATTACGTATATTGCCCTTTTCACGCAGATTATCACTCCGATACAGAATCTCTCATCGGCTTTTTCCGAATATAAGCGTGGCGAGGCCGCTATGGACCGTATTCGCGAGTTTCTAGATATTGAAGATGTCGTTGAGGACCGTTCGGATGCCATTCCCGTGGACGATTTCCGAAGTGCTATCGAATTGCAGGGGCTTCGTTTCGCTTATGCGGACACGGAGGTGTTGCGCGGTATCGATTTGTCTCTTCGGAAAGGCGAGTCGGTCGCCTTTGTCGGCCATTCGGGCTCGGGTAAATCCACGCTCGTGGATTTGCTCATGCGTTTTTATGACCCTACAGACGGTGTCATTATGATGGACGGCGTTTCGGTGGACCGTTTTCGGGTGAAAGAGTACCGTTCTTTATTTGCTTTGGTGTCTCAGGATGTTGTTCTCTTTCACGACACGATTTACAATAACATCACGTTGGGTAGGGAGTCGACCATGGAAGAGGTCGTTGAAGCCGCGAAAACGGCCAATATTTACGACTTCATCGTCTCGTTGCCTGATGGTTTCAACCATGTCGTTGGAGACCGCGGAACGGCACTTTCCGGCGGTCAACGTCAACGAGTGAGTATTGCGCGGGCCGTATTGCGCAAAGCCCGTATTTTGGTGTTGGACGAAGCCACTTCTGCGATGGACACGGAGTCGGAACGCTTGGTCCAGCAGTCGGTGGAGACTCTTTCAAAGCAGTGTACCGTGGTGACTGTCGCGCATCGTCTCTCCACCATCCAGCACGCGGACCGCATCTGTGTCTTGGATGACGGCCGCATCGTAGAGTCCGGTACACATGAGGAGTTGATGGGGCGGAAAGGAGCGTACTATCAGTTAGTAGTTAGCAGTTAGGAGTTAGGAGTTAGGAGTTTGAGGGGGATGTGAATGATTGGGGTATTGTTTTTATGATGGAATAACGAATAAACGTAATATATGGCAAAGCATAAATTAGCACGGTTCGCGGAGAATGCGACGTTTGAGAATCTGTTCCAGCACACGGAGTACGACCGCATTGGGAAGGAATTCCCGTTGCGGGGGCGTTGGCGGGAAGACTATTTCCATAATGATCATCCCATCGTGTTGGAATTGGGTTGCGGCAAAGGTGAATATACGGTTGCGATGTCAAAGCGATTCCCGGAGCGCAATTATATTGGCATTGACCGAAAAGGGGCACGGTTGTGGCGTGGTTGCAAGGACGCACTGGAACAGAATCTCTCCAATGTGGCCTTCCTGCGCATCACCATTGATCACATCGCGCAATATTTCGCACCGGGTGAGGTGGACGAGATATGGGTCACTTTTCCGGATCCGCAGCCTAAGAAAGAGCGCAAACGCCTGGTGGGTCCCCACTTTGTCAATGATTATTACCGGCAGGTGTGGCCCGAGAATGGCGGTATCCTCCATCTGAAGACCGACAGCGATTTCTTGTACGAGTATCTGCTGGAAACCGCTCAGGAGCAGCGTTGGGAGTTGTTGGAAAACGTCTCCGATGTCTATGCGGGCGGTGCCGATCCGTTGCTCACGGAGGTGCAGACCTTTTACGAACGGATGTGGCTGGCGGAGGGTAAGACCATCCGGTATGTCCGTTTGCGCGTAGGAAACCATAACGTTACCGTGTAGAGACGATGTACCCTACGTTGTAGAGACGATGTGCACATCGTCTCTACAGGGAGGATAACCAATAGATGTTATAAAATACCCAATATGATTACTAAAATTGTGCTCACCGGCGGCCCTTGTGCCGGAAAAACCACCACCAACGAACGTATTGAAGAGTTCTACACCAAGCTGGGATACGCGGTGTTCACGCTGCCTGAGGCGGCCACGCTCTTCATCAAAGCAGGCGCGGAATTTCTGACGAAGGACAGAAATCTCTATTTCGAAATCCATAAGCGGATGCTGGAGTTCCTGCTGCAGATGGAGGAGTCTTTCTACCATATTGCGGAGGCGACAGGCAAGCCTGCGCTCATCATCAACGATCGTGGTGCGCTGGATATTTCTGCTTATATGGATCCGGAAGATTGGCGCCGGGTTCTGTCCGAAACCGGTCACACCGAGGAGGAACTGATGGGTCGCTATAAAGCGGTGTTTCACCTCTGCACTAGTGCAAAAGGAGCCCCGAACAGCTATACTTTGAGCAATAATTCCGCCCGGATGGAGGAGACCCTTGCCGAAGCTATCCGCGTGGATGACAACCTGATCAATGCCTGGCGTTTCCACCCGAACCTGCACCTTATCGCCTCCGAGGAGTTTGTCAAGGACAAGATTGACAACGTGCTGCTTGGTATTGCTAAGGAGTTGGGGATTCACGATTCTGTGAAGGAGTTGATTTTGTGAAGGCAATAGGGAATAGGCAATAGGCAAAAGGCAATAGGCAACAGGCAATGGGTTGTTGTTAGAAGCGGTAGAGGGCTTGTACTTTTACTTCCGTCTTGTGTGGGGAGGTGATGTGGGTTAGGCCGCTGCTGATTTCCTGGCGGTCGAGGTAGTGTGTGCGGGCGATGCGGAACCAGACACTGAAGTTTCGGATTTTATATCGGAGCATCAGGTAGGCTTTTATCCCTTGGTAGTAGTAGGAACCGATGGTGAACGTGTAATAAACATCCTTTTCGTAGGCATAGAGCCGTTCGTCGTAGCTGTCTGTGTCGAAGTAGGCCAAGCGGAGGTGAAGACTCAGTTGTGGCCGTTGGAAGTTAAATGCCAGATCTTGGTACATGAGAATTCCTTTTTTCCACGGTTGAGACATCGGACTTTTGTTGAACACCATGCTGATTTCCGTTTTCGTGTTCAGGAAAGTTAGCGCTGGGTATGTCCATTGCAGTTTAATTCGGTGACGATCCTGCTCCGCTATGCGGTGCAAGTAGGGATTGTCGCTTTCGTTTTTGGGCTTGCTGCGCCATTGATAACGGAAAAGGAGTACGCTGCGGTGGGGCAAGCGGCAGGTCAGTGCGATTCCCGCGTCTGTGCCTTGTACGGGTGCATCGGTGCGATAGCTCAACCACAAGAGACGGTAGAAGTCGCAGAAGAGGTCTGCCTCGACATTTCTGCCGAGGACGAGATGTCCCGTAAGATAGTTGCCAAACTCGCCGCAGTCGCCCGAGGCTGTGCGGAATCCGCTGCCCATGGGGGCTTGGTAGCCGTTGGCATAGTAGCGAGTCAGCGCTGCCAGTTGGAATATCGGTGCAACAGGGTAGAGCAGGGCTTGTAGGAGTGCGGGCTTCCCGTTTTGGTCCACCGCCGCCTCCCCGAATAACAGCAGTCGTCCTGCCATGGCTTGGTACGACAGACTGGCGTTTAGGTGGGTAGGATGACCCAAGGACTGCCACCGCTCTTTCAGATGGGCGGAGTCGGAGAATTCTCCGTAACAAATGATCTGTCCGCCCACTCGAAAGAGGGCATGGCGGTAGGAGAGGGCACCCCCGAATGCGGAGGTGTTGGTCTCCATGATTCGTCCCACGAAACCGCTTCCCGACCAAGAGGTGTTGCCCATGGTGAAGGCGCCACCCCGGAAGAGTTGGCTTTCATTCGAGGTGGCTACGGCCCGCACGCCATCGCTGAAACGTCGCACGGAGGCCACGTCGCCGCCCTTCCCTGACAGCATCGAGGAACCAAGGATCAAACCTTGCCCGAAATTGAGCCGGAAATCGCCCAAAACGGCCTTTTTCAGCCAACGGATGTCCGTGACATAGACCGAGCCCGAATAGTGGTCGAAACCCTGTTTTTGCTCACCACGGAAAAACTGCTCGTCCGGGTCTTTCTCGCCCGCGATTCGAAAACCGAAATGCTGCCGGACGGTAAAGTCATAGCGAAACTGCAGACGGGCAGGCGACCCCTCATAACGGTTCGGATTCGTGGTGTCGTAGCCTGCCTGCCGTTCCACCACCTGTCCGTAGCGGAGCCAAAATACGCTCTTGCTCGAACGCATCAGTTCTCGGAACGTGGGACGCTGTTTCGGTGGAAGTTCAATCACCGTTTTCTCGGCCAGATTCCGCATTTCCCACGCTGAGAACCCGTCAATGGCGGCCAACTCGTAGATGCTGTACATCGGACCGTATGTTTCGAGGTAGAGTTGCAGTTGATAGTATTGGTAGTCAGACAGGTGCAATGTCGTTACCGCCACTTCATAGCTTAGGTCGTTCAGATTGGGCTTACGGTTCGGCTGCGACACCTCCAATCGTTCTAGCAGATCTTCAGAGGCGTTTTCCATCTCTTCTGGGGTGTCCGTTTGCCATTCCCAATCCTCTATGATGTTTTCTGGCAGCTGAGTGCTGTCCACCTGCGCGAGAGTGGTCAGGGGGATCGCTGCGTATAGGATTAGGGTTGTTAGTAATTTGTGTTTCATAGGCTTTGTTGTCATAGGGCTCGCTGCGCTCACCCTATGTTGACATAGGTCGGGCTTTCAGCCCTTTTTGGATTAGGGTCATTAGGGGTTGTTATGGGGGTAGTAGTAGCCTCCGATTTCGGGGGAGACGGAAATGCGGTAGTACCAGGCGGTTTTGACAGAGAATAGGAATGTTTTGTGAATCCAATGAATAGTGAAGCCCAGATGCGTGTTCGTGCCGTCGACGGTGATGAGCAGAGGGGCGGCCGGTTGGGTGGTGAAACGGCATCCTATTTCCCAACCGCCAGGTAGGTCTTTGGCCGTGATGGCTGACAGCAACAGTTTTTGAATAGGTGCATATACACATCCGATGGTGAACTTTAGCGGGATAACATCTTGTCCCACAATTCCATAACGCATCATGAAAGGGTTGTGTACTGCGGAGAACAGCATCACCTTTTTCGAAAACTTGAAGGCGAATCCAAAATCGGTGCAAAGGGAGTGGCGCGTCGGGTATCCTCTCGCGTGTTCCACTATGTATTGAATACGTCCCGAGAATGCAAAACGTTTGCCGAAATCCCTGCCGTAGCCGACTGCAAGTTGAGCGTTTCCGTAGTCTGCATAGCCATAATGCGTGACGGAGGCTAACAGACAGTTGCGTTGAATCCTGTAGTTGCCGGAAAACTCCGCGTGCATCAGTTCTTTGGTGCCGAAATCATTGCGAAAACGGAGTCCTGCATAAGAAGTGGGCACAAAGCAGCTCAAAACCGGCATGTCCGAACACAAATCGGAGGTATATGCGATAAACAGTCGCTCCTGCGCGTGGCCGAGATAGGGTGGTGTTAGCCACAAACCACTGAAAACCATAATGGTTACGATTATTTTCGTTTTCATCATCATCAATACTTTGTTTCGATGCAAAAATACATCATGAAAAATCGTTTGTCAAGTTAAAAATTGTTAATAATACGTATACTGATTTTTTAACATTTAAACTGCTCATTAGGCGCAAAATATGTGTATTTTTGCCGCCATGACTGATCCGAATAAAAACATCCGCATTGAAGATTACGATTATCCGTTGCCGGAGTCTCGTATCGCGTTTTACCCCGCCACCCGTCGGGATAGTTCAAAACTATTGGTATTCAAACAGAAAGAGGACAAAATCACGGATTCCTATTTCCATTGTCTGCCCGATTTTTTGGATAGTGACCATTGGTTGGTGTTCAACAATTCCAAGGTGATTCACGCGCGTTTGCCTGTGCACAATGCGACGGGAGCAGCGATAGAGATTTTCTGTTTGGAACCGTTGCAACCGACTACGGATCCCGCGTTGGCCTTTTCGCTAAGTGGCTGTGTGACATGGAAGTGCATGGTGGGAAATGCCCGTAAGTGGAAACATCCTTTGGAGATTGAGGTTCCGATGGAGGGTCGTGTGGTCCGTATTCGTGCGGAACGCGGAGAAGCGGTGGAGGGTACTTTTGAGGTGACCTTCACTTGGCCCGATGCAGATGTCTCCTTCGCGGAGTGGATTGAGGCGTACGGAAAGGTGCCTTTGCCGCCTTATATTCATCGGGATGCGGAAGACTGTGACACAGAACGTTATCAAACGGTGTATGCCCGTCATGACGGTTCAGTGGCGGCTCCGACCGCAGGATTGCACTTCACTGACGACCTGTTGAAGACGTTGAATGCCAAAGGAGTGGAAACGGAATATGTGACCTTGCATGTGGGTGCCGGAACCTTCAAGCCGGTTTCTTCAGAAACCATCGGTGACCATTTCATGCATGAGGAGAAGATTGTGATTACCGAAGATTTTATCCGTAAATTGATGGCTAAAAAGGAGAAGAAGCTGATTGCGGTGGGCACGACGGTGACCCGTACCTTAGAATCCCTCTTTGTTGTCGGGGCTAAGTTGCATCTCGGACTGGAACAACCGTTTGAGGTGGAGCAGTGGGAGACCTACGAGAATCCTGCCATTCATCAAGTAACTGTGGATCAATCATTAACAGCTATTTTGGATTATTTGGAAAGTCACCATACGGACCTGTTGCGTGCCAGTACCCGGCTGATCATTTTACCGACCTACACACGTCATCTCGTGGATGGATTGATTACGAATTTCCATCAACCGAAAAGTACACTTTTATTGTTGATTTCCAACTTTTTAGGAGACAAGTGGCATCGTGTGTACGAGCACGCGCTAGATGCCGATTACCGTTTCCTGAGTTATGGGGATGCGAATTTGTATTACTAGCTTTATCACGGATTTTTCACCATGTTTTCCCAACGATTGAAGGAGTTGGACTGGATGTCGTAGAAAACATTATAAAAGGTTCTTGCCCAATAGTTTCGAGTGCCGAAACCAGCGGGTTTTTTCAAGAATTTTTCACAAAGAACCACCTCTTGGGTTTCAGGTTTGATGATTGCCACCCAGATGGCTGCCGTTTTCACGGATACGTCGAAAGACTCCACGACGAATGTAAGCGCGTAAGGCAGGGATTTCGGGAACTTGAGTTCGCTCAGGTAGTGCACCATCTGTTCATCCGAATGGACATCTTTCATGGAGATATTCCGCGTGAGGCATTCCCCGATTTTCACGGTTTTGTTCAGTTTCGTAACGGTTGAAAGATTGTACTCCATGATGGGTTTGCGGAAGCTCATTCGGATGTCATACTTTTTCTGGTCGTTGAGAATCAGCATGTTCCATTCATGAAAATAGTGTTGCAGAATTTCTTGGGTAAAGTCGAATCCTGTGCGGGTAAACTTCGCTTGGGAGAAGTTGATGCCCACCCACAGGATTTCCTTGACCTTCAGGAAATCTACAAACAATCGTTCATTCATGTACATGGCGAGGGGTTTAGATTTAGTGTTTAAGGTTTAAGGGGGGTCCAGGTGGTTTGGAGGCGACAGAATTCGGTGTGGTCGTGGGCGGAGAGGATGTAGGTTTTGAAGCTGTTTTCGTCAAGGGGTTGGGAGCAGACCATGTATTGATCGCCGGGTTTCGCCTGAGCGATGAAATTGACTACCACACTGCTGATTTTATGAGATTTAAGAAATTCATCAGATACGGAATCAAAGGCCCATTGGATGTAATGAGCATTGTTTACGTGCCGATTCATATCGATATCGGAGTGGAGTACCGATTTGGGTTCGGGAAGTGTGTCTGGCAGCTGAATCGGTCCGATTTTAGGCGGTTTCTTGTCCATTGCGCTGCGTTCCTGCGGAAGAAACAAGCCGTCGAACATGTCCATTCGCTGCGGTCGGTTCTGTTCTATGTCTATGATGGCCCAGATGGTGCTGGCTGACACCAGCAGGTTGCCATCGGCATCTTCCATTTCAAAGTCACGGGGTGAGGTGGCTGCTTCGGATTTTTTGACCCAAGTGCGAAGCAGGACGGATTCCTGCCATGAAGGTAATCTGTTGATTATCAGTTTTATCTTGGTAATCACCCAAAAATAGCCCCGATGCCGTAATTGTTGCCATCCGGCGCCCAATATAGTGGCATGGCGGTCGCTCATCTCCTGTATCAGCTGAAACAGTGAGGTGACCGTCATTTGTGCATTGTCATCCACAAAATAGGACGGGATCACGAATTTTTCTTCCAAAATAGGCAAAGGTTCACTCATTTTTGGCATATTTACTACCACATTCCATCAAATGTTGTCCATAAGTCGTCGCCGAGTTTCCAGGCGCGTTCCACGGCTTCGTTACCGCAAATGTCCGTGAAGTTGGTCAGCACTTGGATGGCTTCATCGTATTTGTCCTGGTTGATCAGGTTCAAAGCCTCTTCCTCGATGACATAGTGTTCTTTGAGGTACTCTTTCTGCATGGGTCTCCACACTTTGTCCACCATTACGTGCATGTCACCCCAACGTTTAGCGGCTATGGTGCCCACGCGGTTGAAGGCCCACCAAGCGGCGTCTTTGCTGAAACCGGTGATACGGCCATCGGTTTTGTAGGTGGACGGGAGATCTGTGACATTCGCGTAAATAGGCACATAGATAGAGGATGCCACATTGTCGAGGGCGAACCAGCAGAGGGCTCCTATTTCGTCGGGCAACCAGTTGCGGCATTGGATGATGGTGGCATAGACGGTGAAGTGCACCGCAATGCTACGTTCTCCGCGTTCGTTCCACCCGCCATTGATACGGTGCAGTTTGAGTTCGTCGAGCTTCATGAAAGGGTTGGCCATTGGCGAGATGACTGTTTTCCCGTCTTTGTCGGTGACGGTCAGGGTTTTACGCATATCGTAAGGGGTGCCTTCATAGTAATCTCTGAAAACGCTCATCATCTTTTCCAGCGTGACGAGGCTGTCGGGTTTCACGGAGAAGGGATAGTTTTCGGAGTTGGGGTCGAGGTGAAGGGAGGGGGCCATGAGGTCGAGCACGCGCCATTCGCGACGGCGACAGGCCATGGAGGTGCGGGTGTCGGGTGCGTAGGCGTATGCGAAACGGAAGGTCTCTTTACCGTCCCACCAGCCGTTCTCCTTGGCCAAAGTATATACGTTGTCGGAGGCCATGAAGTAGTCCTTGTCTTTGAGGTTGATCTCGCGGATGGTGGAGGCGTTGGCATTGACGGCGACATGGTTGTCGGGCACACGCTGAGCCGCCCACACTGCACCGAGCTTACCCTTGCCGGGACCGAGGATTTCGAGATGCCACACTTCGTCCTTGTCGGCAATGGTGAGGCATTCTCCGGCATCGATCCAACCATATTTTTTAAGCAGTACGCCAGCGGTTTCAATGGCTTCGCGGGCCGTGCAGCAACGTTGCAGCAGCAACATGCAGAGACGCTGGCAGTCGATGAGCCCACTGTCGGATTTGAGTTCTTTGCGGCCGCCGAAGGTTGATTCGCCGATGGCGAGCTGTGCCTCGTTCACGCAGGGGTAGGCGGTGTTGAGGAACTGATAGGTGTGTTCCACTTGCGGGATTTCGCCGACGGGGATGTTGTCGTAACGGAGCATCTGGCCGGGAAGTTGTTTTTTCGCCCACTCGCGTTTGTAGAGGGTCTGTTTCGCCCCTTGCTCGTAATCTTGCGCCGGAGTGACGTAGATGTTGGTGCGGGAACGGTGGCTGTCGTCGGTGTGGGAGGTCATCACTGAGCCATCCGCCGAGGCTTTCTTGCCCACGGTGATGGAGGTGCACTCCATACCGTCAGATTCGAAATCGGGTAGGCTCTGCGCGCTCAACGCGCAGCAGCAAAACATGGTTATCGCAATCAGCAGTGTTTTTCTCATATCGTTTACCCTAAAAACAAAATGCAAAAGTACAATTTTTTATTTGGAAATGAATAACTGTTTTTTATGGAAGAATGATCGCCCTTAATCGAAATCCAGATGCATGATGGAGTCGCGCTTGGTTTCGTTGCAGCCGGACGGATCTCCAATATAGGCACTTGGGATGGTGAAGCTGTATCCTGACTTCGAGCCTTTGTTCTCGCCGGTGACGACCGACAGGTAGGGCAGTTTCGGGTCGGCGTAGACCTTGCTTATGAAGAGGCCGAACACGGGCATGGCGGTTCTTGCGCCTTGTCCGAGGGCAGTGCTGCGGAAGTGCGCGGCACGGTCTTCGCAACCCACCCATACGCCGCAGGTTAGCAGCGGGGTGTAGCCCACGAACCAACCGTCAGACTGATTGTCGGTGGTGCCGGTCTTGCCTGCCAATGGGAAGGAGATGCCGTACTGGCTGCGCAGACGGCCGCCGGTACCGAAATCGACCACGCCTTGCATCAGACGCACCGTCTTGAACGCGGTGATCTGGTCCATAGCTTCGTTGGTCTTTGGCACTTTCGTGTAGATGACGTTGCCCTCTTTGTCGCAGATGTGCGTGATGAAGATGGGCTCCACATAAACGCCTTGGTTGGGGAAGCAGTTGATGGCGCCGACCTGTTCATATAGTGTTAACTCGCAGGCACCCAAACAGATGGAAGGCACTGCGGGGATGTCGGAGGTCATGCCCATGTTGCGCACGAGGTCGATGACGGCGTTGGGACCGTAGCGTTTCATGAGGTAGGCGGACACTTGGTTGAGCGACATAGCCAGTGCCTCGCGCAACGGCATCATCTGTCCTTCCTTGTAACTGCCGGAGTTGCGGGGCGTCCAGGAACCGCCCGGAGTCTCGATGGTCACGGGCACGTTGGGCACCAGCGTACATGGGTCGAAGTCGCCACTCTGCATGGCTACGGTATAGACGTAGGGTTTGAAGGTGGAACCGACTTGCCGTCTGGAGAGCTTCACATGATCGAATTGGAAATACTCGTAGTTAGTACCGCCCACGTAGGCTTTCACGTGGCCGGTGGCCGCCTCCATGCACATCAGACCGCACTGCAGGAAGGATTTGTAGTAGCGGATGGAGTCCATGGGGGTCATCACCGTGTCAATCATGCCTTTGTAGCTGTAAACGGTCATGTTGGTCTTTCTGTTGAAGGCTTCTTCGATTTCCGCGTCGGACTTCCCGGCGTCCTTCATCATCTCGTAGCGCACGGACTGTTTCACGGCGCGCCAGAGGATGTTGTGGGTCTGCTCTTCGCTGAGGTTGACGAAAGGTGCGTTTTTCGCCCCTTTGATGTGGTTGAAGAACAGGGGTTGCAGATAGTCGCAAACGTGTTCTTTCACAGCGGCTTCCGCGTGCTGCTGCATCCGGGAGTCGATGGTGGTGTAGATTTTGAGACCGTCGCAGTAGAGGTCGTAGCGGGAACCGTCGTTTTTCGGATTCTTGTCGCACCAGTCCTTGAGGACCAAACGGAGGTATTCGCGGAAATAGGTGGCGATACCGGCGGTGTGGGCTTGCGACTTGAAATTGCTCATGTCGATGGGAATTTCCTTGATGGAGTCGTATTGCGCTTCCGTGAGGTAGTTGTATTTTTTCATTTGTCCCAGCACGGTGTTGCGGCGGTTGAGGGAGGCTTGCGGATGTCGGCGCGGGCTGTATTTGGACGGGGCTTTCAACATGCCGACCAGTAAAGCCGCTTCTTCCGTGTTGATGTCGGCGGGATCTTTGTCGAAATAGGTGCGTGCGGCGGACTTGATTCCCACGGCGTTGTTGCCGAAATCGACGGTGTTGAAGTACATGGCCAGGATTTCATCCTTAGAGTAGGCGCGTTCCAGTTTGGTGGCGACCACCCATTCTTTGAATTTTGTAAAGACAATTTTGATTTTTCCGGCCTTGGGGTCGCGGGGGAAGAGGTTCTTGGCCAGCTGTTGCGTGATGGTACTTCCGCCGCCCTTGTGGTGGAAGGTGGCCACGCCGAGGGCCACGCGGAAGAGGGCCTTCACATCGACGCCGGAGTGGCTGTAGAAACGGGAGTCCTCGGTGGCGATGAGCGCGTTTTTCAGCTCGTCGGAGAGGTCGGCGTATTTGCAGTTGGAGCGGTTTTCGCGGTAGTAGGTGCCCAGCAGCACGCCGTCAGAGGAGATGACTTCCGTGGCGAGGTTGGAGTCCGGGTTTTCCAGTTCCGCGAACGAGGGCATGTAGCCCATCCAGCCGAGGGATATAAAGAAAAACATCAGGCATACCAGTCCGAAGAGGATGAAATAGACCTTCCAGAAGGTTTTCGCCCATTTCGGCCAGGAGGCTGTCGCCTGCTTCCTTTTCGCTTGGTTCTCTGACGAACCAGATTTCGCAGTATACATTTTCATTATATATTTGAGGCTGCAAAAGTACAAAAAAATGTTTTTCATTAATATTTGTCGGACTTGATAACAGGGTTTAGGGGGAGCAGGGAGAGTTGTTGACAATGGGTTGTGTAACTTTTTTTTAGAAGAGAGGTATTTAATTAATAAAAATATTATATTTGCCGTTTGAAATTGTATATGCTGTAAAGTCTGCAATTTCTATGTAAATTATTGTGTGATAAGTAATTATAAAAATTAAAATAATATCATGATGAAGAAAAATGTATTCCAGAAAATCGGATTGACGGCGGTTTGCTGTCTTTTCCTCTGTGCTGGTGCACTGATTGCACAATCGTATTCCACCACGGAACTGATTACGTCGAGTAAGACGGTGACGGTCCCTGCCACGGCTATTTCCGTGACTTTTGAGGCATGGGGCGCTGGCGGTGCCGGTGGTTATGTCCAGCAAGGAGTGCTTAATGTTGCTGCCGGCGGCGGTGGCGGTGCATACGCCAAAAAAGTGGTTACCTACCCGAATATCGCCTCTGATTACCAGGTGACAGTTGGCCAAGGTGGAAAACATGTCCTGACAACAAGCTGGGGCTACATTACTAGTGCAGTATCTACTGATGGTGGTTCTTCTGTTGTGACGACTAATGGTACGACAGTAGTGGAAGCTGTTGGTGGTAAAACGGTAAGAAATGGTAGCCGTGATGCAGGTCTCGGTGGTGCGGCAAGCGATTGCACCGGTGATGTGGCTTTCAGCGGCGGCCGTGGCGGCAATGCTCCTGTTGATTTCTTTGTTGATGAGTGGTTTAGCGGTGGCGGTGGCGGTGCAGCCGGCATTGACGCTAATGGTGGCAATGCCAGAGATGCCGCTTTTCTGGTCTCTCCTCTTAAAGGTGAAGGCGGTGCCGGCAACCCTGTGAGCGGTGACGGCGGCGAACCTCAAAACTGGTTGAGAGCAGGTAATGCTGGTGTCGTCTATGGCGGTGGCGGCAGTGGCGCACAAGCTTCTGTGGCTGCTAAGAACGGTGGTCCTGGCGCCAACGGTGTTGTGCGTGTCACCATCGTGACCAGCGAACCCGAGCAATTCGTGTGTGGCACTTCCAAAGTTTCTGACGGCAATATGTCATATAATACCGTTGATATCAATGGTGTTTGTTGGATGAGAGAGAATCTCCAGGCCAATGTCGAAGGCAGCAGCTATTTCAATGATGATCCCAATGCCAACATGCGTTTCGGCAGACTTTATACCTACGATGCAGCTGCCAGCGCTTGTCCCGCAGGTTGGGCTCTTCCCACCCAGGCACAACTCGATGCTGTGTATGCTTACGCTGCTGAAAATTTCAATGGCGAGGCCGACACCAGAATTTCCGAGACTGAGGATCCCGAGGCTTGGCTTCCTCAAGTGGCTCGTACCAATGGAACCGGTTTCTCCGCTATGGGTGCCGGTATGTACAACGGTGAAGTCGGTCAGTACGAGAACCTTCTCGGCTATACCGCTTTCTGGACCGTCGATGGTGCCACAGCTACTACTGCAAATGTGATTGAGACGGTGTATTCTTGTGATGCTCACAGCCATGCCCCCAAGAATAAAAACGACATGTACAGCGTACGTTGCGTGAAAGTTCAATAAGAATACGTTTTCGTATTTAGATACGTAAACGATTAGATTTTCCACCGTGAGTGAGGATGTTCGTATCAACACTCACGGTGTTTTTTTTGTCCCTGTTTTTGGGTGATTATTTTAGGCTTCGGTGCTGTAGCTCTTGCCGGGGAGGGCGAAAATGATGCCTTTTAGCTCCATGGTCAGCAGCAGCCCGGCCAGTTTGGAAGGGGAATGTTCCGGGCAGTGCTCGGAGATTTCGTCAATGGTTTTGCGCCCTTGCTTAATGAACCGGAAAATCACTTCCTCTTCCTCTGAAAGATCCGGAAATAGCTCCGTTTGAACGTTTTTCGGAGCGACATCCCAGTTCATCATTTCGAGAATGTCCTTCCCGGAGGTGGCGATGGCAGCCATGTTTTTGCGGATGAGTTCGTGACAGCCTTCGTGTCGCTCGTCAAAGATAGTGCCCGGAATGGCGAAGATGTCCCGGTTGTAGGAACTTGCGATGTGGGCGGTGATGATGCTGCCGCCTTTGAGTCCGCTCTCAGCCACCAGAACCGCGTCGGCCATGCCGGCGATGATGCGGTTGCGGGCCGGAAAGTTCATGCGGTCAGGTCCGGTGGTGAAATCGAATTCGCTGATGAGGGTGCCGTTGTGCTCAAGGATGCTGCCGGCCAACGCGCGGTTGCTCGACGGGTAGATGGTGCCGAGTCCGCACCCCATGACTGCCATGGTCGGTATTCCCAAGTTAACAGAGACCTCGTGCGCCGCAGTGTCAATGCCGTAAGCCAATCCGCTAATCGTCGCGATGTTGCTTTCTTTCAGATCTTCCAAGATTTTGGTCAGGCTTCGTATTCCATAGGTGGTGGCGTTTCGGGTGCCCACCACCGCCAGCATCCGAGGCTGTTGGAAGTTGCCGTTCCCTATATAGTAGAACATTAGCGGGGCGTCGGGGCAACGTTTCAGTCGCGCGGGGTAGGCAGGATTCAAATACTGGCACAGTTGGATGTTGTGCTTTGCCATGAAGCCCATTTCTTCGTCCACCGCTCTTCGGAGGGTGTCGTTGAGCTTGATTTCGACTTGAAAGCGCTTGCCGCTCTGCAGCTTCTTGCGCCAAGAATCCGGGTTTTCAAATACGTTGCGGGCTGATCCTGCGATGGTCAGGATGCGTTTGAGAGTGGCGCGGCCAATCCCTTCGATTTTGGAGAGTGCTATACAATAATATGTTTCCATTATACGTTTTTTTGTTTCAGGTTGATGAATTTTGTTTTATCTTTGCGCTCGGTTTTTACGCTTTGCAAAAATACGAATAAATCAAATATAAATCAATAGAAAAATAAATTTTTGTAACATGAAGAAAATCAGTTGTTTTGCAGTAATATTGGTGCTTCTGACCTGTGTCTCCTGCCGCAATAAGTCAGGGACGCCGGCTTTCAAATCCGAGAATTTCTCCAACGGCAAGGCGGGGGAGATGATCTTAGCCATTGACACCAGCTATTGGACTCCGGAGGCTGTGAAAGCGATTTATAAGGTGCTCCAGCAGCCCCAGCCGGCCATCAACCAGATAGAGCCGATGTTCGATGTCCTTCGTTGTTCTAACGCGGATTATCGCGCTTCGTTCATGCGTCACCGCAACATCGTGCAGTTCGATTACAATCCGAACTATTCGGCCAACTCTTTCGAAATCATTCGTAATCCGGTTTCTAATCCCCAGGTGCTGGTGAAGATTACCGGTAATCAGCAGGATTCCTGTTTGGCCTTGTTCCTGTCGCATCAGGACGAGATTGTTACGGCCATGTATGACAACGACATCGCACGATTGCAGAATGCGCACCGGAAGTTGAACAATCCTGTGATAGAGAAGCAGATCAAGGAGAAGTTCGGCATCACGATGACCATTCCTGACGGCTATTTTGTGGGTCGTGAGGAACCTGATTTTCTTTGGCTTTGCTTCCGCACTCCGAAGAATGATCGTTTCGTCATGATCTACAAATCTCCGCGTTATGACCTGACGACCGAGAATGTGGTGGCGGAGCGCAACCGCATCACCAAAGCTTACATTCAAGGAGCCGTGATAGGCGCTTATCCGGAAGTGGCCGATCTGGAAGGCTACCCGTTGGCTCAAGAGAGACAGATTCGTTATCACAAGGGTTTGGAATTGAGAGGGTTGTGGTCCTCTGTGCGTGACAAGATGGGGGGACCGTTCTACAGTTTCACCCAAGTTGCCCCGGACGACACCTCCTGTATTTCCATCGATGGTTTCGTGTATGCGCCGCAAGAGCATAAAAGAGATTATCTGCGTGAGGTTGAGGCAATTGTGAGGTCGATTCAATAAAAAATGAAAAAAATTCATTTCGGTGTGACGAAATCGAATTTTTTTACGACTAACATAGTGTGACGGAAAAAGAATCTGAACTCGGAAAGATAGTCAGCGGTTGTCTGAACAACAGTCGTAAAAGCCAACAGCAACTGTATGACTTGCTCGCCCCCAAGATGTTTGCGGTGTGCAGAAGATATGCGTATTCCGTGGAGGAGGCCGAGGATATGCTCATGGAAGGGTTCATGAACATTTTCAAGAGTATCGGATCTTACCGGAGCCAGAGTTCTTTGGAGACGTGGGCACATTCAGTGATGGTGCATTCGGCTATCGACCATATCCGTATGCATCATCAAATGCGAAGCGATATGCAAGTGGAGGATTTGTCGGAGTGCGATGATGTATGGGACAACGAGTCTGTCATCTCGGTTTTGGAGGCGAAACAGGTGTTGGAATTGCTGAATCAGATGTCGGAGGATGCGCGGGTCATTTTCAACCTGAAAGCGGTGGAAGGATATACATTCGTTGAGATTGCCAAAATGCTTCACAAAAAAGATAGTGCGGTTCGCATGACTTATATGCGTGCACGTAAGTGGCTGATGGAAAGATTAAAAGAAAAATAATTTGGTACCATTTATTATATATGCAAGAGTTTAAAGATATATTTGAAAATTATCAGGAGAAGCCTTCTGATGAGTTGTGGGGAAGAATCAGTGAGCGGCTGGATAAGGAGATGCCTGTCGGGAAGACGGCCTCGGTGAAGCGTATGTCGGCCTGGAAGTGGGCGACGGTCGCTTTGTCGTTGCTAATGATTGGGGGTGGTTTTATGTATACTGTTCTTCGTCATCAGTCTGACAATCAGCAGACGGTACAGAATAATGTAGAGACAACTCTACAAGAGGAACAGCAGGTAGTGGTAACGGAGACGGAACCTGCAGTTGAGGTTGAAGGCTCGGAGCGTGTGGAGGTTGTGGCTCCTAAGGAACTGGAATCGCATTCCGGAAACTCGGAGGTGTCGCCTGTGACGAAGCCGCAAGTCGAGTCAAAAGCGGAGGTTGCCCCGAAGGCAAATGTACGTCAGGAAGTGTTGCCTGCCAACTCTACGTTGGCCAAGCAGTTGGCTGCTGATCCTGTGCTGAAGAACCTCTCCGATGAGAGTGTGGATTGGTCGCTGCCGGTCAGTCTGAGCATCCCCAATCTTTTCACTCCGAATGATGACGGGGTAAATGACCTTTTTGTCATTGAAGGTTTGGAGAATTACACTTCACCGAGATTGGTGGTTCGGGATAAGAACAACAAGGTGGTGTATCAAAGCAATGCTTACAAGAATACATGGGGTGGTGAAGATTGTCCCGAAGGGGTTTATAGTTATGAATTCACGTTTAAGTATAACGGGATAGAGAACATGGCAACGGGGAAGGTGAGAATCATGAGACGTTAAGATTGTAATGGAATAGATAACACGATCACATTCATAAAATTTTGAGAAAATGAAAAAGACAATTGCAATTTTAGGTTTTTTGGCTGTTGCGACAGCCTTAATGGTCTCATGCACCCCTGAAGAAATTACCCCGAAACCAGATGACGACAACTTTGTCTCATCGGACTGGGTGGACCTCGGTCTTCCGAGCGGACTTTTATGGGCCAAGTGTAACGTGGGGGCAACCTCACCGCAGGAATTCGGCGATTATTTTGCATGGGGAGAAACGACAACAAAGTCGGATTATGATTGGCCGACATACAAATATTGGCAAGATTTATATCTCACCAAGTACTGCAGCAATCCCGGGTGGGGGCATAACGGGTATTCAGACAACCTTATTACCCTTGAGTTAGTTGATGACGCCGCGGCAGCAAATATGAGTTCGGGCGCCCGTACACCCACCAAAGCCGAATGGGAGGAGTTAATAACTAACACCACCCACGTATATACAACTATTGATACGACATACGGAATTCTTTTTACGGGTTCAAACGGCAACACAATGTTTGTGCCATCTGCTGGATATATGTACCGTTTCTTTGGCTTGTTCAGTGGCAATGAGGTTGGTATGTATTGGACCAGTTCCGTCAGAAATGATTTTATGTTTGAGGCATGGTTCGCCACATTTAATGCTGACACGCTCAAAATGCATTACGTTAACCGCCCAATTGGATATTCAGTGAGAGCTGTTCATGCTTCGCACTAAATTATTTTCAATAGTTAAAAAAAAGCCCCGATGTTGGTCGGGGCTTTTTTTTGTCGGTACCTGTAGAGACGATGTGCACATCGTCTCTACGAATACGGAAATATTGACTACCAAGCGAATAATGGACGATCGTGCATCATGTCGTTGACCGTCTTGCGGGTCTTGGCGATGAGTTCCTCGTTCTCCACGTCGCAGAGCACGTTGTCGATCATCTCCACGATGACGGGCATGTCGTTCTCTTTCAGGCCACGGGTGGTAATGGCGGGCGTACCCACGCGGATACCGGAGGTCTGGAAAGCAGAACGGGTGTCGAACGGCACCATGTTCTTGTTGATGGTGATGTCGGCTTTCACGAGGGTGTTCTCGGCGACTTTACCGGTCATTTCGGGGAATTTCTTTCTCAGGTCGATGAGCATCAGGTGGTTGTCGGTACCATTGGAGATCACCTTGTAACCTCTTTCCACGAAAGCGTTGGCCATGGCGTTGGCGTTGAGCTTCACCTGTTTCACGTATTGAGCGTAGTCGTCGGTCAGAGCTTCGCCGAAAGCAACGGCCTTAGCTGCAATGACGTGCTCCAGAGGACCGCCCTGGCAGCCCGGGAATACGGAAGAGTCGAGGATTTGGGACATCATCTTCACGACACCCTTCGGGGTGGTCTTGCCCCACGGATTCTCGAAATCTTTGCCGAGCATGATGAGACCGCCGCGAGGTCCGCGGAGGGTCTTGTGGGTGGTGGTGGTCACGATGTGACAGTGAGCCACGGCGTTGTTCAACAGACCCTTGGCGATGAGGCCGGCGGGGTGGGAGATGTCAGCCATCAGGATAGCACCGATTTTGTCGGCGATCTGACGCATACGTGCCCAGTCCCAGTCACGGCTATAAGCGGAAGCACCGCCGATGATCAACTTCGGTTTCTCGCGGAGAGCAACCTCTTCCATGGTGTCGTAGTTGACACAGCCGGTCTCTTCGTCCACTTGGTAAGCCACAGGACGATAGAGGATGCCGGAGGAGTTCACGGGGGAGCCGTGTGACAGGTGACCGCCGTGGTTGAGGTCGAGACCCATGAAGGTGTCGCCCGGTTGCAGGCAAGCCATCAGGACAGCCATGTTGGCTTGTGCGCCGGAGTGCGGTTGCACGTTAGCCCATTCGCAGCCGAAGAGCTCTTTCACGCGAGCGATAGCCAGTTCTTCAGATTGGTCCACAATTTGACAACCACCGTAGTAGCGTTTGCCCGGAAGACCTTCCGCATATTTGTTGGTCATAACAGAACCCATGGCTTCCATCACCTGGTCGCTCACAAAGTTCTCAGAAGCAATTAATTCGATGCCGTTGGTCTGGCGTTCGCGCTCCTGTTGAATGAGGTTGAAAATTTGTTCGTCTCTTTTCATAAGAAAATATCTAAATTATTGAATTTTAATGTTTTACAAAAACACAATCAAGTATGCAAAAATACAAATTTTCCATTACAAAAAAATCTTATTTTTGCAGCTCTGAACAATTTTATAGATGAGAAGATTATATATCCGTATTTGGGTTTTGGTTGTTACCATGATAGGGATTGTGGGTTGCTTTCCCGCTGTCGGACAAGTAGATACAGCCTTCTGGTTTGCAGTGCCGAAACTGTGTGACCATGCGCATTGGCCGATTACGTTGGTGGTGACCACTTTTGATCAGCCTGCCACTGTGACCGTGACAAAAGCCTACACGGGGACCCAGGTGGGTAATACGCTTAATGTTCAGGCGAATTCTTCCGGTACTTTGACTTTGGTGCAAAACGAGGCGGGCCTTTCCGGCTTTGAGTGTGCGCACAATACAACGTCCAATTACGGTTTGTATATCCATTCCACGGAGAAAGTGAATGTATACGTGGCTGTTCAGCAAAACAACAGTGAGATTTACGCTTTGAAGGGCAACAATGGTTTGGGAACACAATTTTTCGTGACCATGCAGTATCAGTTCGATAATGGAGCTGGTACGGGTTCAGGCGGCTATCCACAAGCTCGTAATTCTGCTGAAATCATAGCAACAGAGGATAATACAACGGTTACCATCACACCTTCTGTGACTTGCGGAAGCCATGCAGCCAACGTTCCGTTCAACATCACATTGAATAGGGGACAAGTCTATTGTCTCGCTTCTAATTCGCAATCTGGCGCTAACCATCTATGCGGTACGACCATTACATCCGACAAACCGATCGTGGTGGATGTCTCTGATGACTCGGTAACGCCGCATTGTTCCGAGACGACTGACAATGGCGGTGGCAGTGCCGACTTGGTGGCGGACCAACTGGTGCCGGAGGAGATGGCTGGAGGTCAATACATTGTGGTACCTTCTCCTTCTAATGTTGAGAACTATGCTCCGGCCAGTGGTAGCAGTGGACAGCATTATCTGGATTATGTATGCATTTTCGGATTGGAGGATAGCACGCATGTGCGTATATATAGCAGTACAAACCAAAGCAATCCGCCAGTTTATTCTCTCAATCGGGGTGATAAGATGAAGTATCATTTCACGAACAATGATCCTATCACCATCTATGCGACCAACGAGGATATGTCTCAAGAGAAACGCATTTTCGTGTTTCAGGTTACTGGAGCGGGCAAGGAGTTCGGCGGCACGCAGCTTCCGCACGTCTATTGTACGGGTTCCACGGCCGTAGGTTATCGTCCGCTAGCTTCTGCCAACAACCATACAAAAACGCTATATCTTACCTTGCTATGCAATTCTGCCTATACCTCAGGATTCCAAATCAATGGAAGTTCCACTGTCATTTCGGCCTCCGACTGGCAAGATGTGCCTGGTATGCCTGCGTTCAAATATTGTCGTAAAAACGTGTCCACCAATTACTCTCCTACAGCTTCCAACATGGTTCCGTTCCGTGTGACGAACTCCTTAGGTAAATTCCACATGGGCGTTTTCGATATCAATGGCAGCTATGACGACTGTTCTATCAGTTATTTTAGCAGTTATACTCCTGGAAGTTTCCTCGCTTGGGCGTCCGATATGCCAGTTTCTTATTGCAAAGGCGATACCATCTTTTTCGATTTTGACACGGTGGATGCCAGTATCACCCGTGTTGTCGGACCCAATAACTTTATCGTGCAGACTCTTCCTTATTTGTTGCCTGATGCGATTCCCGAACAGAGCGGTTTTTTCACTGTGGTAGCCCACGATTCCCGTAACTGTATTGTGGAGAACATGTATGATACCATTGAAATTACTATTTACCCAAGCGTGGAGGAGAAGATTTATGACACGATTTGTTCAGGTGTAGGGTATATGGATAACGGTTTTGTAATTCCTGCTGACATGACAGTCGAGCCGGGCTTTCTTTATGATACGCTCGTTTTGCAGACTGCTGAATTCGGATGCGACAGTTTGCTGATATTGGAACTTCATGTACGTGACAGCGTGTTCAGTGAGTTTTCTAAAACAGCCTGTAACCAGTATCAGTGGAACGGGCATAATTATGTGGAGTCGGGCGATTATGTGCAGACTTTGATGGATGCTCATGGTTGCGACAGTGTTGTGACGATGCATTTGGAAATTGTGGAACCTTCGGTGGAGATTGTTCCTTCTGATGATGAATTTTGTGAACATGGCGAGCTGATATTGACAGCTGTGTCCGATTTCGAAGAATTTATATGGAATACTGGGGAAACCACGCCGTACATCACTGCGACAAATCCCGGCCTCTATGCGGTGACCGTGACGGCGGGCGAATGCCAAGCTTCCGATCATTTCGACATTCAGGCGTGTGAGTTCAATATCTATCTTCCGAACACGATAACGCCTTCCAAAGAGGACGGGTTGAATGATTACTTGTTCCTGCCTGATTATGTGCATCATTTCATAACGGACTTTGATATTGAGATTTATGACCGTTGGGGCGAGTTGATATATAAGACCAATGACATGAATTTCCGTTGGTATGGAGAGAATGCGAAGATTTCGGAGATGTATGTTTGGGTAGTCCGAGTGAACAATTTGGATGGAAAGCAGTTTGTGTATAAGGGAACGGTGACGGTGCTGTGATGGGTTTAAGGTATAGGGATTATGGGGGTAGGAGGTTAAGGGGTTATTGTGAAGATATTTCCTTGAGAAGCCCGTAGGGCTGCCATATTATATTCAGGGGCGTTAGCCCCTGTAAATGGTAATAAATAGAGTGCGTTAACCCTGTTGTTGCATAAATAAAATGACAAATATCGAAATGAATTATAATATGAAAAAGATTACAATGATTTTGTGCGCGGCTGCGATGATGCTGTGCGTGGGTTGTCAGCAGAAGGCAGAGAAAACCGAACAAACTGAATGTGAAACCGTTAAAAGTACAACGATGGAAGATTTATTGACGCGCCGCAGTGTGCGCAGCTACACTGACAGTATTCCTCCGATGGAGGTGATTGAAGAGATTTGCAAAGCGGGTACGTATGCGCCTACGGGTATGAACCGTCAGAGTCCGATCATTATCGCGGTGACGAACAAGGAGATGCGCGACCGTATGAGCAAGCTCAACGCCGCAGTGATGGGCATTGACGAAGATCCCTTCTACGGTGCGCCCGTGGTGCTGGTGGTCTTGGCCGACAAGAATGTGCACACCTACATCGAAGACGGCAGTCTCGTGATGGGCAACCTGATGAACGCCGCCCACGCTTTGGGTCTCGGCTCCTGCTGGATCCACCGCGCACGTGAGGTCTTTGAGAGCGAAGAGGGCAAGCAGATTCTCGCCGACCTTGGCATCGAGGGCGACTACGCAGGCATCGGCAACTGCATTTTGGGCTACACCGCTGGCGATTATCCCGAAGCCAAACCGAGGAAGGAGAATTGGGTATATTGGGTGAAATAAGTTAGCAGTTAGCAGTTAGCAGTTAGTAGTTTAGGTAGAGACGTTGTGTACAAGCGTCGTACGTTATTCGTATCACGTTTTATGCCATTACTACAGTCTTTTTCATATCGAGGTTCGTTACCCCAAGCGTTCAACAACCCGTTTGATTATGTGCCGCATCCCGTGTGCGAGGCGGCGGTGGCGGATTTGTTGCCGCATGTCGAGGAATTGATGCGCGGGAATCCCGAAGGCAAGATGTTCGGGGTGCTGGTCGTGAAGAAAGAGGAGAAACTGTACTATTTGGCAGCCTTTTCGGGACAGCTGTATGATAAGTCTGTGATGCCTGGTTTTGTGCCGCCAGTGTTCGATTTTCTTGATCCGGATGGCTATTTTAAGCGGCACGAGGCGGAGATTTCGGCCATGAATCAGGAAATCAGCCGATTACAATCTGATGAGTATTATGTCCAGCTGCAGCAGTCGTATCAGCAGATGTTGTGGGATGCGGAGAATGCTGTGGGCGAGGCCAAAGCCAACATGTTGACCGCCAAGGAGAAACGGGATGCGGAGCGCTCGCAAAGAGCGCTTTCGTCAGAGGAAGAAGCCACTTTTGTGAAAGAGAGCCAGTTTTTGAAGGCTGAGGTGCGGCGGGTGAAGAAGCGTTGGGAGGAGGCATTAACAGCGGCGCGGCAGGAGTTGGAAGCGACGGAGAAGCCCATTGCGGAGCTCTCTGCCGAGCGGAAGCGGAATTCCGAGGCGTTGCAGAACTGGCTGTTCGAACATTTCGTGATAGAGAATTACGCGGGCGAGAAGCGCAATTTGTTGGAGATTTTCCGCGATACGGTGCAGCAGTTGCCGCCCGCCGGAACGGGAGAGTGCTGCGAGCCGAAACTGTTGCAATACGCATACACACACGGATTGAAGCCCATTCAGATAGCGATGTTCTGGTGGGGAAAGTCGCCAGAAGGAGAGATTCGTCACCACCTGCATTACTATCCCGCCTGTTCTGGAAAATGCAAGCCGGTGTTGCAGTATATGCTCCCGGCTGAGGTGCTGGCTTCAAAACCGCAGCGCACCCTTAGCGAGCAGCTGGAAATCGTCTATGAGGATGCGGATTTATGGGTGGTGAACAAACCATCGGGCATGTTGAGCGTGCCCGGAAAATCCAACCGGGAATCAGTGATTTCCTTGCTACAGGCGCGTTGTCAGGAAAGCGAAACGCCGTTGGTAGTCCATCGTTTGGACATGGACACCAGCGGTTTGGTGCTTGTGGCGAAGCACAAAACCGCGCACTATCATTTGCAGAAACAGTTTAGAAACAGAGAGATACAGAAAACGTACGTGGCGGTGTTGGATGGCGAGCCCTTGCCGAAAGGGGCGGAGGGCCGCATTGAGTTGCCGCTTGCGCCTGACCTGATGCACCGACCGTACCAAAAGGTGGACAAGAAGCACGGAAAGCCTGCCATAACGCTCTATCGTGTAGTTGATGAGCACGTGGTGGAGCTGCATCCGCTCACGGGTCGCACGCACCAGCTGCGCGTACACTGCGCCCACGCGGAAGGCCTCCACCGACCCATCCAAGGCGACAACCTCTACGGCCGCCGTGCCGACCGTCTCTACCTCCATGCTGCGCACATCGCGTTCGCGCACCCGATGAGCGGGGTGGAGATGGTGTTTGAGAAGAAGCCGGGCTGGTAAAAAAAACGATTTTTCCCTCTTGACAAGCGGTCTTTTTTGTTGTATCTTTGCGGCAGAAAATAAAATACAAAATGGCAAAAGAATATACTTCAAAAGATATTGAAAATCATGAGGTTAACGATCCTCAGGTCCAGTATGTCGCTTCTTCTCAAAGGTCTTTGCGTACCATCACCGAAGAAGAGATGGAGCGAAGTATGTCTTTGGAGGAGCTTGACAACCATTTGACAGAGCTTATTCATCAACATTACCATGCAAAATAATGAAAGTAATTGTTGATGATGTTGTTGTGAAAGAGATTGACAGTTTCTACTCTGCCGCCATGAGTAGGCATATCACATTGTCTGAGGAAACTGTTATGGCCAAGAAGAAAAGGCTAATAGAAGCCCTTGATTCTTTGAGCGATTATTATTTCATATATCCAAAAGCAAGATTAAAACGAAAGTGGATTGAGAACAACTGGCAGGAATACACTTGTGAGGATTTCCATTTTGCATACGAGGTGGTTCGTGATAAGAATGGTCATGCAATTATTTTCGTTCGCGATGCGGTACACAGTTTGTTATACTATTGATATATGGAAGTTGATACCAAAAAATGGGTGAATCTGGATGAGCTGGACAGCAATTTCGTGCAAATAGAATACGTTGAAGAAGTAAAAGAGTTGGCAAAGGAAGCCTATAGTTATCTGTTGTCCTTTCCTTGGTGTTTGTCTATCAATAAGGGGTGGTTGGTATATTCTTGTGGATGTATAATTGGGCTTTTTTATTTTGAAATCGTTCCTGATGTTGCGAAAGGGGCAGACAGTCATGTTTGGATAATCGTTGGTGACCTCCCTCCGGCATATATTGACATTTTGAGTGCCCCGTCTCCCCGTAGTGCAATGGATTTGTATATCAGACTGATGGAAGAGTGGGCTTCAAAAGTGAACAATGGCGAAGATATTTCCGATTGCTATCCCATCAATGCGCCCGCAACCAAAGAATATGCCGAAATGCTCACAACACGAATGAATCTTTTGAAAGAGGATCACTTGCCGTTGTTGGGAGAAAGATAATTGTGTCGTTTGCGTAATCTATTAGATGCGTGAGGGGGCGACGCTTCCAGCGTCGCTATTTTCCGACGCTGGAAGCGTCGTCTCCTACCGAGCCCTGCAGTCCTAACGGACTGCGGTGGTAAAAAACAAAATTCGATAGAGCTATAGGACTTCTGTCTCTACAAAAGCCTCAACAGGGGCTAAAGCTAGGTAGGAACATGGTACAATCAAGAACACTATTTCGATATAGGGCTGGACGTTTCGGATGCGGGTCAGGCCGTTAGGCCTGAAGGGCTCGGTAGCCCAGGGTTAGAGCATAGCGACACCCTGGGCGAAGGGCAACGACGACGGCCATCGCGCAGGCCGTTAGGTCTGCGGGCAATCATCATCATTATCGAAACACACAATAATATTCGAGACAACTTCGTTACCATGCGGTTTTATTGTTGTCCCTAATGAAAAAGATTTGGCAGTCTCTTCACAAGCACAGTGACAAGAATTGGCATTACATCATCCCTGTGCTGAACCTCATCCTCATCGCCATCTCAATATGGCTCAATACCACCTACAACGGTGGTTTTTGCGTCTTTGTGCCGTGGGCGATGGCGGTGCAGATTGTCTGTTTTGTCAATATGGTCACCTTCACGTGGCTGGAACTGACTCCTCTGTGGCGGCTCAATGCGTTTCTTTGCGGCATCAGCACGGGGGCGTTCTTCTATTGGGTGATTTTCTCCGAAGGGTGGGTTTTATTTTTCCCCGTATCCATTTTGTTCATTTTCTTACTGGTATGGCGGAATGTGAAGCATCCTGTCCGGAAACAGTCAAAGCCGTGGTATTTTGCCGGAATCACAGTGTGCGTGGTCTTCGCCATCGTCTCGGCAATCCTTTTCTCTTCTGCGGCCAAGAAAGTCAGAAACGGGGAATACGACACCAAGAACCCGATGACCGAGCGTATTTTGGGGATGCATTTCCGTTACCACACCCGCATCTGCATCTACGACGGCTGGCGACCGCCGTTGCACGACCCTGCTATGGTGA